>WBZY01000038.1_pt1 | contig 174030 bp, 157 predicted proteins | sample 5204191 | NCBI WGS metagenome assembly WBZY01 (sample SAMN12344363, study PRJNA552823) | activated sludge metagenome | biome: Activated sludge suspended growth; feature: Anammox Sidestream; material: Wastewater; isolation source: activated sludge from anammox sidestream of wastewater treatment...
AAGTGTTGGTTAATGAAATTCAGCAAGCTGGAAGGTATGAAGTTCAGTTCGATGCAAGTGATCTTTCAAGTGGTGTTTATATCTATCAGCTTATTGCAGATAAATATTTAAGCTCGAAGAAGATGATTTTGCTGAGGTAACATCTAAATAAATTCTTAAACAAAGGCGGTCTTCGGATCGCCTTTTTTATTTGTATCTTTAACAATAAAATTTTACCGGGAAAATGAAAATCTCAAATCACTTTTTAATCTTTGCTGTTTTGATACAATGTTGCTTCTCTTTTGCACAAAGCTCAGAAACAAGCGATGATTTCAAAAAATTTTATGATCAGTATAATGTCGCTGGTACTTTTGTTCTTTATGATCAGAATAATGATGAATATATTTTTTATAATGAGTCCCAATTTACAACTCCATTTACTCCAGCCTCAACTTTTAAGATTTGTAATTCATTAATTGGTTTGGAAACAGGAGTTATAGAAGACGAAAATTATGTATTACCCTGGGATAGTTTGATGCGACGAATACCTGCGTGGAATCAGGATCAGGATTTAAAAACTGCATTCAAAAATTCAACTGTCTGGTACTACCAGGAACTCGCCAGAAGAGTTGGCGGTGAGCGAATGAAATACTGGTTAGATAAAACTGAGTACGGAAATACTGATACATCAGGTGGAATTGATCAGTTCTGGTTGACAGGTAGACTTCGGGTTTCTCCCGAACAGCAGATCTATTTTTTAAGAAAACTTCACGATAATAAGCTTCCCTTCTCTCAGCGATCCATTGATATAGTTAAAAAAATAATGATAACAAAAGAAACTCATGATTATATTGTTCGCGCAAAAACAGGCTGGGGTGATCAGGATAAATTAAATATTGGCTGGTATGTTGGTTATGTCGAGACAAAAGGCAATGTCTATTATTTTGCTAATTGTATCCAGACATCCGATGATGATAATCCTGATTTTGCTAAAGCGAGAATTGAAATAGTTTACCGAATACTCGAAGAATTAAATTTGATTAGTAACTAAATAAATTACTATTATTATGTACGAGTATAAGACAAATGGATTCTTTGCACAGGTTACTGGTAAGATGGAGAACATCTGCCAAGAAGAATTAATTGAGCTTGGTGCAAAAGAAACAGAAGTCGCATATAAAGGAGTTTATTTCAAAGCCGATCTTCAAACTCTCTACAAAATTAATTACACTTCAAGATTAATTTCAAGAGTACTTGCACCACTGGTATCTTTTCCTTGTCGAAGTACAGATTATTTATATCAGAAATCAAAAAAAATTCACTGGGAAGATTTTTGTTCTCTAAAAAAAACATTTTCTATCAGCGCTTCTGTTTCCAATAGCAGAATCAATAACTCGCTCTACGCATCCCAATGTTTGAAAGACGGTATCGCAGATTATTTCAGATCAAAAAACGGAAAACGTCCTGATGTTGAAGTTGTTAATCCTGATGTGAGGTTCAATCTTCATATTGAAAAAGATACTGCCACAATTAGTCTGGACACATCAGGTGAATCACTTCACAAAAGAGGATACAGGCTTCTTGCTGGTGAAGCTCCGATGCAGGAAACTCTTGCAGCAGCAATAATCAGAATCAGTAAATGGGATGGACAAAACATTCTTTATGATCCAATGTGCGGTTCAGGAACGATTCTCTGTGAGGCATTGATGCAATATTGCCGAATTCCTGCACAAACCCTTCGAAAAAAATTTGGATTTTATAATTTACCCGAATTCAACCGTAATGAATGGAATAAAGTGAAAGCAGATTCCGACAGTAATGTTCGTCCATTGTTAAAAAACATTATCCGCGGAAGTGACAAATCCCCGGAAGCAATAAAAGTAGCTAAGAAAAATTTATCTCGTCTCCCCTATTCTGATGCAGTAGAACTTTCTTCAACATCATTTGATCAAATAAAAGAATTTGAGAGCGGAACACTAATAACAAATCCTCCTTATGGAATGCGGCTTGGTGAATCTGAGGAAGTACAAAATCTCTATAAAGTATTTGGTGATTTTCTTAAAACAAAATGTGCCGGAACTTCAGCTTTCATTTATACCGGAAATCCTGAGCTTCGTAAATTTATCGGACTTAAAACAACTAAAAGAATTCCGCTGGACAATGGTAAATTAGAAGGGCTACTTTTGCAGATAGATAGTTATAAAGGAAGTAAGAAGAAAAAATATCAACAAACTTTCGATAAAAATGTTTGAGCTGCTTCGTAAACATATTGAAAAAAGAGTACAACTTTCGGATGAAGAATTTGAAATAATAAAAACTTATTTTATTCCGAAGAAACTCAGGAAGAAACAATTTTTATTGAATGAAGGTGAAGTCTGCAGATATATCGGTTTTGTAAATTCGGGATGTTTGAGAATCTACTCCATTGACAACAAAGGTTTAGAACACATTGTTCAGTTTGCAATTAAGGACTGGTGGGTTTCGGATCTTAACAGCTTCCTTTCGGGGAAACCTGCTGAATTTAATATTGATGTCTTGCAGGATTCAGAGCTTCTGCTTCTTGAAAAAGAAGCCAGAGATGAATTACTTGATAAATGTCCAAAGATGGAAAGATTTTTCCGGATACTGATAGAATCAAACCATGTTGCAAACAATCAGCGAATTGTTGATTCACTCAGCACATCTGCAGAAGAACGCTATCTGAAGTTTATCCAAACCTATCCAAAACTTTTTGAAATAGTCCCACAAAACCAGATTGCTTCTTATCTTGGAATTACACCTCAATCTTTAAGCAGAATTCGAAAAGAGCTTTCACAGAAATAATTTTCAGAATTGTCTTTCCGAACCTGCCTTGCTGTCAAGCAGGTTTAATCTGGAATCTGTTCTGAATATTAAGATGCTGTCCAAAGGACTCCTTCGGAGAAATCAATTCAGCATAACAAAAAAAAGTTATCATATGTTAACTTCATTTTTTAACATAAGTGAATGCATTGCCATTTATATTGTAATAACTTTGGTGCAGATGTTTAACAAATAAAGTCAATAAAATAGAAAGGAAAATCCAATGTCAATATGGAAAATAGACCCGGCACACTCCGAGATAAATTTTAAAGCAAAGCATCTTGTGGTTTCAACTGTAAGAGGTAATTTTAAAACTTTTGATGCTACAATAGAATCAAAGAAGGAAGACTTCACAGATGCAAAGGTTAAATTTGAAGCAGATGTAAAAAGCATCGATACGAATAATGATCAGAGAAACACTCACTTAAAATCTGCAGATTTTTTTGATTCTGAGAACCATCCGAAGATGACTTTCGTTTCTACTTCGATAAAAAAATTATCTGATTATGAATATCAGGTTAAAGGAAATCTTACCATCAGAGGAATAACAAAAGAGATAACTCTCGATGTGATATTTAACGGTGTTGTCACAGGATTCGGTGGGACTGAAGTTGCAGGATTCGAAGTTCGTGGAAAAGTAAACCGATTCGATTATGGACTACAATGGAATGCACTTACTGAAGCTGGTGGTGTTGTTGTAAGTAATGAAATTAAAATAGAAATACTTGCAGAATTCAACAAAGTTAACAAAGAAGAAAAAACTGTAAACGAAAAAGAATTACAGTCTGTCTGACTTCAGCCTCCCGTCAGACATCTGACAAGCCCGATGGAAAAATCTATCGGGCTTTTTATTTAGTATGTGAACCACTAATATTCTGGCTTAGAAATCTGCCAACAGCATTTGCACAATTCTCACCATCAATAGCAGAAGAAACAATCCCGCCAGCATACCCAGCACCTTCACCGCATGGAAATAATCCATTTAGTTCAACGTGCATAAAAGTTTCCCGGTCTCTGGGAACTCTGACCGGAGAACTTGTCCTGCTTTCAACACCTACCATTACTGCTTCATCACTAAGATAACCTCTCATCCTGTAGTTAAAATCTTTTAAAGCTAATTTTAATCTTTGAACTATAAATGATGGAAGTTCTTCATCAAGTCTTACTGAAGTAAGTCCGGGTATGTATGATGATTTTGGCAGTATTTGTGTGAATTTTCCTTCAAGAAAATCAATTGCTTTTTGTGCAGGTGCAGCTAATGAATTTCCTGCAAGCCTGAAAGCGTGCTGTTCTAAATTTTGCTGAAGAATTAACGCACTGAATGGAGAGTTGTCATCTTCAGATCTCTTCCAATCATGTTCCTTTATTTCAACAACCAAACCTGAATTGGCAAATGGTGAATCTCGTCTTTCCATTGACATTCCATTTACAACAATTTCACCCGGTGCGGTCATAGCTGGTATTATAATCCCTCCGGGGCACATACAAAATGAGTAAACACCCGCACCATCAATATTAGTAGCAAGACTATAGTTTGCAGAAGGAAGATTTTCCGGTTTCACTTTTACATGGTATTGAATCTCATTTATCAATGGCTGCGGATGTTCGATTCTTACACCCATGGCAAAAGGTTTAGCTTCAATTTTTAATTTTTGTTTATCCAGTATTTTAAAAATATCTCTTGCTGAATGACCGGCAGCAAGAATAACTGCATCGCCAAAAAATTCCTGATCGGAATTGACAACAACTCCTTTTATCTTTTTACTCTTTATGATAAAGTCTGTTACTCTGGAAGAATAATGTATCTCACCACCTGCATTTAAGATTGTATGTCTTACATTAGCAATAATTTTTGGTAATTTATTTGAGCCAAGATGAGGATGGGTATCAACAAGAATATCAGGGTGCCCGCCATGCTGAACAAGAATTTCCAAAATTTTGGAAACATTACCCCGCTTGACAGCTCGTGTATAAAGTTTTCCGTCGGTGTACGTTCCTGCTCCGCCTTCACCGAAACAATAATTAGAATCATTATCAACTATTTGTTTACTTTGCAGAGATTTTAAATCACGTCTCCGCGTTTGAATGTCTTTCCCACGTTCAAGTATTATTGGTTTAATCCCAAGTTCAATCAATCTCAATGCAGCATATATTCCTGCAGGACCCAATCCAACTACAATTGCTTTCTTCTTATCATCCACTGGTTTATAAACGTAATGCGGCTTCTCTATGGAAGGTTTTTCTCCAACGTAAACATCTGCAAAAATGTGGAATACCGGACTTTTACGCGCATCAATAGACCTTCTGATCGGTATAATTGCTGTTATAGACTCAGGTCGTACCGATAATTTTCTGGAAGCAATGTAGCGGAAAAAACCTTCTTCATTAATTTTTTCCGGTGGTATAATTATTTCAATCTGATATTTCATTCTTATTTCTTTTTTTTAGTTAAAAAATACTTTTTGTGTATCCGCCATCAACCTGAATGGTTATACCTGTAACATAGCTTGCCTGTATTGAAGCAAGAAATAAAACTACTGAAGCAATCTCTTCAGGTTTTGCAAGACGATTAAGAGGAATTTGCTTTGCCATCTCAGCCAGGATTTCTTCATGAGATTTTCCTTTTTCTTTTCCTGCGACTACTGCGAGTTCATACAACCTGCTTGTCAAAGTCATTCCGGTTGCAACATTGTTAACAGTGATATTAAATTTTGCAATTTCGTTACTCAGAGATTTTGCAAAACCGGTAACTCCTGCCCGAAGAGAATTCGAAAGTATTAAATTGTCAACGGGCTGCTTTACAGAAATTGATGTTAAATTAATTATTCGTCCCCAATAATTTGCCATCATACCTGGTAAAACAAGTTTTGAAAATCTAATTGCACTTAGAAGTACCTGTTCATAGGCAAAGTTCCAATCTTCTTCTTCAAGTTCCTGAAATAAACCAGGAACAGGACCGCCACAGTTATTTACAAGTATGTCTATGTTGCCAAAATTAGAATTGACTGCTGCAAATGTACTCTCTATATCTTTCTGCTTGTTCAGATCACAAACAGACCAGAAAATATCGGTGTTGTATTTTTCTCTCAATTCTTTGGTTGTAACAAGCAGATTTTCTTTAGAGCGTGAAGATATAGCCACCTTACAACCCTCTTCTGCAAATAATTCTGCAGTTGCTTTTCCAATTCCTTTGCTAGATGCTGTGATAAGAACAGTCTTATCCTTTAGACCTGTTTCCACATTATCCTTTTTTAATTTGTTTAAATTTAAAACGATTGGCAGGAATTAAAATAAAGGAATTAATTTTAATTTTTTACTGAATTACCTACAATTTTTGAAGTATCGATTGCTATTACCAATTCTTCATTCGTTGGAATTCGAAAAACTTGAACTTTCGAAGAACTTTCGGAGATAATGTTTTCTCCGTTTTCATTTTTTAGCTGATCGAGCTTTATACCAATAAACTCCAAATTCTTGCATACTTCTCCTCTAACTTCAGGAGAATTTTCACCAATACCTCCAGTGAATACCAGTGCATCGAGTCCACCCATAGCAGCAGCGTAGGCTCCAGCATATTTTTTAATCCTGTAGCAGAATATTTCAAAAGCATAGATTGATCGCTTCTGTTGATCCTTCACAGAGGCAAGAATTTCGCGCATATCACTGCTCTCACCGCTTATACCAATAAGTCCTGAATGTTTATTTAATAGAGTTCCGGCTTCATTTAAAGACAAACCTTCTTTTCCCATTATGTAAAGAATTAGTGATGGATCAAGGTCACCGCTTCTTGTCCCCATAAGTAAACCTTCAAGAGGTGTAAATCCCATTGAAGTATCAACTGAAATACCACCGTCAACAGCAGCGATACTGCAGCCATTACCGAGATGAGCAGTTACAATTTTCAGCTTACTTATATCTTTTCCCATCATCTCGGCAGCTTTTTTAGCAACATATAGATGTGAAGTTCCGTGGAAACCGTAACGACGGATTTTATATTTTTTATATAATTCATAAGGTATCCCGTACAGAAATGATCTCGGCGGCATTTTAGAATGAAATGCAGTATCAAAAACTCCAACCTGCGGTGTGTTTGGAAGTAATCTGGATGTAGCCTGAATACCTTTTATATTTGGTGGATTATGCAATGGGGCAAGTTCGATGTTATCCTGAAGAACTTGAATGACTTCATTATTGATCAATACTGAACCGGTAAATGACTCACCACCATGAACGACACGATGACCAACTGCATCAATCTCTTTCACATCTTTAATAACACCATGATTGGGACTTAATAAAATTGCAATAACGTATTCTATTGCTATTTGATGATCGAGGATCTCTCCGGCAATTTTCATACTTTCACCGTCATGTCTTTTGTGTGATAAGACAGCCCCCGTCATACCGATTCTTTCAACCAATCCTTTTGCAAGAGCAGTTTCAGAATTTGTGTCAATGAATTGATATTTTATTGATGAACTTCCGCAGTTTAATACTAATACTCTCATTTTATTATTTCTGAATATATTTTAATTATTATTGATGATGTTTCCGTTTTCGTCATATTTATAAAATCCTTCACCGGTCTTCTTTCCGAGTTTCCTTTCACGAACCAATTTACGCAGAATGGGGCAAGCACGATAACGTGCTTCACCAAGAGTTTTCCACAATGTTTCCATCCACGCAAGAACTTCATCCAGACCCATGCTATCAGCCATTTCAAGCGGACCCATCTGAAAATTATATCCAAGTTTCATTGCTGTATCAATGTCTTTGGCTGTTGCAACACCTTCCAGCAGAATATACATTGCTTCATTCAGCAAAGGAACAATTGCACGTGTAGTAACAAAACCGGGATATTCATAAACTTCTACAGGAGTTTTACCAATATTTGATATAAATGATTTTACCCGGGTTGTTGTGTCAATTGATGTATGCAAACATTTTACAACTTCAACAACAGGAATTTTTGGCACAGGATTCAAAAAGTGCAACCCGATCATTTTATCTGGTCTGCTTGTTTTTTCTGATATCTTTGTTAAACTCAGAGTTGATGTATTAGAAACAAAAATACAATCATTCTTTGCCTTCTTGTCTAATTGAGTAAAGATTTCCACTTTAAGGTTGAAATCTTCATCAACAGCTTCAATGATAAGATCACGATCGGAAATTTTATCGAATGAAGTATCCCAGATTATCCTGCTGAGGATTGCTTTCTTTTCAGATTTGGTCATTGCCCAGCGATTAATTTCGCGATCCATAATATTTGAAAGTATCAGCTTTGATTGTTTTAATTGTTTCTCATTCTTTTCAATTAAAAGAACATCAAGACCAGCAGAAGAAATAGTTTGTGCGATTCCCTGTCCCATAACTCCTGCACCGATAATTGCTATATCTTTAATTGAATCCTGATCAACTGTTTTAGGTGAGGACTTTAATAGATCTTCTAATTTTAATTCTTTTACTGGCATTGGTTTGCCCCTTTCTTTCTGAGGATTAAAATGCGCGTTTTTCTTGTGGGATTGTCATCGCTTAGCGGTTTAGCAATCTTGAAAAAATATTTCATTAATACACATCAAAGTTAAAGATAATAAAGATGTTTTAATAACAGCGAAATTAAATTCAGCGGTGATAAAGATGAAATTAATTACAGAAATGATTTTCGTCACAAAAAAAGGGATGCAATTAAATCGCATCCCTTTGAATAATATTATTCAAGTCAGTTATTATTTCAAATAAACAATTTTCTTCATTTCGTGGTGAGATTGGGAACCATCAAAACTGTTCACTTCAAATGAATAGTAATAAATTCCTGAAGAATTGTTTTGTGCATTCCATGTAACTTCATAGCTGCCGGCATCTTGAACCTTCGAAACCAATTCTTCAATCACTTCACCAAGTGCGTTATAAATACTAATTCTTACCTGGCTTTCTATAGGCAAGGAATATTTTATTGTTGTGAAAGGATTGAAAGGATTCGGATAATTCTGAGAAATATAAAAATCAGATGGAACGAAAGTGAGATTCACTGCAACCTGTTCTGAATATTCAAAAGTTCCGTTATAATCTACTTGTTTTAACCTGTAAATTACAGTTCCTTCATAAGGCAAATATGAAAAGTCATCTGCGTAGCTATAGTTTTGAATTTCAGTTGTAGTTCCTTTTCCTTCTATGAAACCAATTCTCACCCATTCCTGGTTTTTCAATTTCCTCTCAATTTCAAATCCCTGGTTATTTGTCTCTGTGGCAGTTGACCAATTCAGTGTGACAATATTTTCATCCGCTTTAGCAGTGAATGAAGTTAATTCAACTGGAATCTGAAAATCTATGAATGCTTCATAAACACCTCTGCCGTGAGTTCCTGCTCTCAGCATTTGATTGGAATGAGAATAATCAAGATGCATAATAACAGTATTTGGCAAATTGTTTGGAAGTTCAACCCAGGTAGTTCCATTATCTTGAGTCAGGAAAACTCCAATGTCCGTTGCAACGAAATATGTATTCGGATTCATATTATCGTAAATATAAATAAATCCATCATTGACAGGTGAATCGGGTAAATTTCCGCTGATGCTAAACCAGGTATTTCCCATATTTGTTGTTTTGTAAACCTTACCTGTTCCAAACCCTGAAAATGTAAGCAATGCAATATTTTCATCTGTCGGATGAATATTAACTGAAGTGATTGTTCTTGAAGGTAATCCACTTGTTTTATTAGTAAAAGTAGCTCCACCATCAGTAGATAAAAATATACTTGAACCAGTAGTCGCATATAAAATTTGCGGATTAGTTTTACTTATTGCCATTTCACGAACTGCGCTGCTTCCATTCACATTTCCTGAAACTGCATTCCAGCTTGCACCATAATCTGTAGATCGATAAACACGCTGACGGGCAACGAAGAAATATGATGAGATAGTTGGATGTTTAATTATTGGAGCTACCCATGCAACATTCTCGCTCATACTTAATCCGGAGGTAGCGTCAACCCAGCTTGTTCCGCCATTGGTTGTCCGGAATAAACCGCCATTTTGAGTTTCACCGATTATGTTCTGATCATTTGCAACCATTGGATTAAAACAAACTTCTCCGCCATCACCACCATAAGCAGCCGCCCAGTTAAGTGAAGAATAAGTTTGCTGAGTTCCGTTATCCTGTGTGCCGCCCAAAATTCTGCTTGGTGTATTAGGACTTGCAGCAATCCTGTAAAATTGTGTTAAAGTTAAAGTCTGGTTGAGATTAGTAAAATTATTTCCGCTATCTGTTGATCTCCATATACCTCCATCATTACAAGAAATTAACGTACTCGGATTTGTCGGATGGAAGAACAAATAATGTTGATCAACATGAACCGAACCTCCCTGGTATCCGTTTGTGATATTCGTAAAATTTGTTCCATCAGTTGTCCGCCAGATATCTATTGTACCGATAAATACAATGTTTGGATTAGCCGGATTAACTCTGCAATATAAATCATACCATGCCTGTCCCCCTTGATTTTGAAATGATGATGAAGTTGAAAGCTGAGTCCAATTAGCACCTGAGTTGGTAGATTTATACACATTTACTGTATTGCTTCCATGAACTGATGCGTACATAAAAGCTGGCTGTGAAAGACACAGATCAAAATGTGTTCTTGTGCCGCTTCCTAATCCGGTTCCAAATGCCGAGAATGATTGACCTCCATCCAGAGATCTTCTGAAACCAGTCCCTGATCCAACAGCAAAAGCGGTATCACCGGTAAAAGTGAAAACGACATCATCACATCTTCCGCTTAGTAATAATGTCCAGTTCAGTCCGGAGTTAGTGCTTCGATATAAACCTGAGGTTCCGAGTGCAGCCAAAAGCTGAGTAGGGTTATTTGGTCTGATTTTAATTCTTGAAAAATATGATGATGAAGGTAATCCGGCAGTAATGTGTTGCCATGTAGCTCCTGCATCCGTTGATTTTAACAATCCTCTTCCGTAATACGAAGCACCACTGTATGTTGCTTCACCGGTACCAGCATAAATAATATTTGGATTACTCGGATCGATTGCAATTGAGCCCATTGACATCGAAGGCTGATCATCTGTTAACGGTAACCAATTAACACCATTGTCAGTAGATTTCCATACACCGCCATTTGCAGGACCAATATAAATCGTACTCGGATTCGTGGGATGAAAAGCACCGGTAACTACTCTCGAAGAAATATTACCGTAACTAAAGTAATAACCAGGTGTTGGACCAAGGCTTACCCAATTAATAGCCGGCATTTTGTCAGCATTTTCAATTCTCATTGCATCACGCTGATTCATTGCATTTGCGTAAGCATTTTCTGGTATAAAATTATTAGGATATGCTCTTTGCTCGAAAAACCATCTCTGTCTGATAAAGGGTTTTCTTTGCTGAATGTATTCAGGTGCTTCAGAATAAACTGAATTTTCTACCAGAATATCAGTATAAGTCGTCTGTGCAAAGCTTCCTGATACAGCCAGTAAAAAAATTGAGTAAAAAAGTATTTTCATTATTTCCTCCTTATTGTTTCTGGATAATTACTATTTTTTCAATAAATATTTTGAATAAATTTTCCGACATATTTTAATTTAACAATTTGGCTTTTATTTTTAGGCAAAAATAAACTTCCAAAAGCCATATATCAAACAAAAACGGTACCGAACTGAAAACACCCGAAAAATTACTTTATGAGTTTTTTGGTTATGAAAGCTTTCGTAACAGTCAACTTGAAATAATTGATGCAGTAATAAAGTATGATAACATTCTGGCTGTGCTGCCAACAGGTGCGGGCAAATCCATTTGTTACCAAATCCCGGCACTAATTACTGAAAATTTTTCAATAGTTATTTCGCCATTAATTGCGCTGATGAAAGACCAGGTTGACGCTCTGAACAAAAGGAAAACGGTTGCTGCTTTTATCAATAGCACTATGAGTTATTCTGAAACTGAAAGCGTTTTAACAAAAATCGCTCAGGGAAGTATAAAGCTTCTCTACCTTGCCCCCGAAAAAATTGATAGTCTTCAATTCGCAGAGAGAATCAAAGGATTGAATCCGAAATTCCTATTTGTTGATGAAGCTCACTGCATAAGCGAATGGGGACATAATTTCAGACCTAGTTATTTGAGGATAATTGAATTCATCAATCACATCGGAATTAAAAAAGTATCTGCATTTACTGCAACAGCCACACCGGAAGTAAGAAACGATATTGTTTCTCAGCTTGGCTTTAAAGATGAAAAAGTGTTTGTTCGTGGTTTCGAACGGGATAATCTGAACATCAAAGTAATCCAAACAAAGAAGAAAAAAGAAAAATGTTTAGAAATTTTAAAAGAGATTAAAGGTCCGGCAATAATCTATACATCCTCCCGCAAAAAATCAGAGGAAATAGCTGAATACCTAAATGTTAAAGGAATACATTGCAACTTTTATCATGCCGGATTACCTTCACCTGAACGAAGACGCGTACAAGAAGAGTTTATTAATGGTAATACGGAAATTATTTCTGCAACAAATGCATTCGGAATGGGTATTGATAAACCGGACATCAGACTTGTCATTCATTACAACACACCGGGTTCGATTGAAAGTTATTACCAGGAAATTGGCAGAGCTGGTCGTGATGGTAAAGAATCGTTCTGCTGCCTGCTTCACCACGATTCTGATCTCACAATTCAAAATTATTTCATAAATATTTCACATCCCGGCAAAGAGGTAATTCAAAATATTTATAAAGCGATTTGTGATTACAACCGTATAGCTGTGGGAAGTCTTCCTGAGAAAGAATTAATTGTTGACAGAGAATATATATCAGAATATACAGGAAGCGATATAACATCCGGCCTTCTGCATACAGCAATAAAATATCTTGAAAACTCAGGCTACATTCGAAGTATATCTGAGTATGATAAAAAGGATTCACTTGAACTTTTAGTTAGTTCTGACAGATTAAAAGAGTTTATTCATAAAACACCATATAATGAACTTGCAGAAGTTTCTGTCTCTTTAATCCGTGAGTACGGCAGCAGCCTTTTCAAATCACCAGTAAAGTTTTCTGCTTCTGTTCTTTCTCAAAAATTACTGATTCCTAAATCAATTTTTATTGAATCGCTTGACATACTTAATAACATGGGGATTATACTTTTTAATAAAGCAATTAAGGAGAATACTGTAGTACTATCAACAGCACGGGTTAACAGCATTGATCTGAAACTAAACTATAAATTAATTAATGAAAGTTACCTCAACTCTCAGAAGAGGCTGGATAAAATGGTCGAGTTTGTTTTTACGAATGAGTGCCGGTTTAAAAATATTTTGAATTATTTTGGCGAAAATGTTCCCGATTACCGTTGTGGAAAATGTGATAATTGCACATCAACTGGTAATTTGCGGGAATCATCCAAATCATATCTCACTGAAATTATAATTGATACACTTGAAGAAGCACACGAGCCTGTTCCTGAAAATTTTTTAATCAATCTTTTGCGCGGTGAAAAGGTTAAAGAAAGTGTTATTCTTTTTAAACACTTCGGATCTTGTAAAAACTATTCTATTTCTGATATTAAAAGTGTCATAGCTTACCAGGTATCTAAAGAAAATATAATAAAGACTTTCGGCGGGAAAAATTTTTTGAGTCTGCCAAAGCAGAAAGCCCAATCAATCAACGGAAGCAGCAATTCAAAATCAAATATAAATCAGGACGGAGATTTATATCTTTTTAATCTTCTGAAAGAAGTAAGAAAAAGAACAGCCGATAAATTTATGCAATCAGGTTATTTAATTTGCCCTGATAAAATATTACGCGAAGTAGCAAGATTAAAACCAAGAAATAAAGCGGAGATTTTAAGTATAAATGGTTTTAACAGCCGGATGTTCAATAAGCTTGGAAATGATTTCCTTGAAGCGATAAATTCTTACAAGCCTGATATTTTGTATAAATCTGAAACCGGAATTTCAAAAGAGCTTCCTCAGAATATCATCGAAACAAAAAAACTTCTCACAAAAAAATATACATTGAAGGAAATTGCCGAAACAAGAAAACTTTCTGAGGCGGTTATTTCAATGCAGATTGAAACAATTATAGAATATGAACCTGATACTGATATTTCTTCAGTAATAAAAGATGATACATTTCAAAAGATAAAAACAGAATGTGCGGAAGGATTTGATAATTTAAAAGATTTAAAGGAAAGATTACCAGCAAATATTTCTTATCCGGAAATCAGAATTGCAGTTGCAAAACTCAGGGTTGTTTCTCAGCTTCCTTCTTCAATTGCTCAACATAAACAGTAGCAGTATCAAAAAAAGCAATCCACTTTTCCGGTTGTGAGTTGTAGTAACTTATCATTTCATCATATTGATTTTCTGAAATATTATGTCGTGATAAAACTATTGCTCTGACGGAATCAATCGAATAGTTATTTACAGTAGTAGTATCCTGTACAATTAATAAATCGACATAAATTTTGAGAAATGTTTTTTCAGGGATAGGAGGACCTTTATCGCACGCAAACATGAAAAAAAACAGAAAGATTAAAAATGAATATGACTTTTGGTCCCGAATCAGGTTCGGAACAGTCTTTTGACTTTTAACTTTTGACATTTGACTTTGTTAATTCATCTTCTTGCTGGCTTCAAAAAGAATTCGCTTTTCCCTTTCCGTAAGATTTTGATAACCTGATTGACTTATTTTGTCAAGGATAGCATCAATTTCTGCCTGAGAAATTTCATCAGTATCTTTTTTATGATTAATGTCATAGTACTTCGCTTCTTCAATGTCATCTTTTTTTCTTTTAAATTTGTCCGTTAAACCGCTGAACGGATTCTGAAACTGATTGTTTGATCTGTATCCACTGGAAATATTTAACATCCGTTTTAACGGTACATCAATGTGCTTATCAAATAAAATAAATAAAAATCCGGCTAATGCACCACCAAGATGTGCAAGATGAGCAACTGTATCCTGAGCACTATCAACTGCCAGAATTTCAAACACAATCAGAAATCCAATCAGATATTTTGCTTTAACAGGGATAAAGAACCAGAGAAAAATATATCTATCGGGAAACATTAAAGCAAAAGCAATCATTACCCCGAAAATTGCCCCGGATGCTCCGATTGTAGGTGCAGGAATTGAAAACAGTGGCGCAATAAATAATTGAGCTAACCCTGCTGCTATTCCACAAACAAGGTAATAAGTTAGAAATTTTTTTGAACCTAAAATATTTTCAATCTCCATTCCGAACATCCACAGCATAAACATATTAAAGAAAATATGCCAAAACCCACCGTGCATAAACTGATAAGTAATTAACTGCCAGGGATAAAAATGCCAGATAATTGGTTCACCACCTATTGAGCCGGCAACAAATCCATTCACAGGTATTAAACCAAAGTATTGAGTGATCATATCAGAAAGCTTAAATCCTGGCCCAACAAGAAAGCTCTCTCCAAGTATCTGTATAAAAAATACAATTACATTGATGATTAAAAGAGTTTTTATCACAGGAGGAAAAACACTGAATCCTCCAAATGGTTTATAATAATTGTTCATTCATTAACGAAATTAATAATTTAAAATATCAACTTGTCTGCATCCAATTAGCCATTCATTCATCCATTCATACGCCCATGCATTCATACAATCATTTCACCCATTGTTTGCATGGATGAATTATGGTTGCAAGTTAATAACAATATATTGTATTCTGTTTATTGAGCATCTGTTAACGCAGCAACACCGGGAAGAATTTTTCCTTCAAGAAATTCTAACGAGGCACCACCACCAGTTGAAACATGAGAAACTTTTTTCTCAAGTCCGGCATCGCTAATTGCCGCAGCAGAATCACCACCACCAATTACTGTTATCGCACCACTTTCAGTTACATTTGCCAGAGTTTGTGCAATTGCAAAAGTTCCTTTTGCAAAATTAGGCATCTCAAAAACCCCCATTGGACCATTCCAGACTATAGTTTTTGATTTCATCAGTTCATCTGAAAACAATTTAATTGACTTTGGTCCTATATCCAAACCCATTTTTTCTGAAGGGATATTATCAACGTCAACAACAGTTCCCGGAGAATCATTTTTGAATTCATTTGCGACTACTATATCAACCGGAAGTAAAAATTTAATTTTTGATGATTTTACTTTTTCAAGAAGTTCTTTTGCCAGATCAAGTTTCTCCACTTCAAGCAGTGATTTACCGATCTCTTTTCCCTGAGCTTTAAAGAATGTGAAAGCCATTCCACCACCAACAATTAATGTATCAACTTTATCAAGAAGATTATTTATCACATCAATCTTACCTGAAATTTTTGCACCGCCGAGAATTGCACAGTATGGTCTTTTAGGATTGGCGAGTGCACTTCCTAAATAATCCAACTCTTTCTGCATAAGATAACCGGCAACACAGGTTGTAATATATTTTGTAATTCCCTCCGTTGAAGCATGTGCTCTGTGTGCACTTCCAAAAGCATCATTGATATAAACATCACCAAGATTTGCCAACTGCTTTGCAAACTCAGGATCGTTTTTTTCTTCCTGTTTGTGAAAACGTAGATTTTCAAGTAACACAACATCACCGGGTTTCATCTCTTTTACGAGATTTTCTGTCTCTGCACCAATGCAATCAGGAGCTAGTTTGACATCTTTACCAAGTAATTTACTTAATCGTTCTGCTGCTGGTTTTAAGCTGAACTCTGTTTTGCGTTCTCCTTTTGGTCTTCCCAAGTGACTCATAAGAATCGCTTTGCCGCCAGAGGCAATTATTTTTTTAATTGTTGGAAGTGATTCAACTATCCGAATATCGTTTGTTACATTTAATTTTTCATCAAGCGGAACATTAAAGTCAACTCTGACAAGAACTCTTTTATTTTTCAAATCTACTTTATCTATTGAAAGTTTATTCATTTTAATGCTGCGAGTTTAATCCAAAAATATTTTATTAAGTAAAGGCAGATTCCGGGCAACCTGCCTGTCGGACAGGCAGGGCCAGAATGACATCCTTCTCATTTACATTTTCGTCATTTTCATCAAAAGATCAACACATCGGTTTGAGTAACCCCATTCGTTATCATACCAGGTAACAATTTTGAAGAATCGTTTTTCATCTTTGAAATTGTTCTGAAGCGTTGCCAATGAATCATAAATTGATGAACGTTCGTCGTGATTCAGATCGGTTGAAACAAGCTCTTCTTCAGTATATCCAAGAATACCTTTCAAATAAGTGCCCGATGCTCTTTTTAAAAGCTCGTCAATTTCTTTTATTGAGGTATCTCTTGTCGAACGGAAAGTGAGATCGACAACAGAAACATTAGCAGTAGGAATTCTGAACGACATTCCAGTTAATTTTCCTTTCGTAGAGGGCAGAACTTCGCCAACAGCTTTTGCAGCACCGGTTGTTGAAGGAATAATATTTATTGCAGCAGCACGACCGCCCCTCCAATCTTTCTTCGATGGACCGTCAACAGTTTTTTGTGTTGCAGTGTAAGCATGGATTGTTGTCATTATTCCAACCTCGACTCCAATTCCCTCTTTCAATAAAACGTGAACTACCGGAGCCAGACAATTCGTAGTGCACGAAGCGTTGGAAATAATTTTATGCTCTGGCTTCAGTTCATTATCATTTACACCCATAACAACTGTTTTAACTTCACCTTTACCCGGAGCTGAGATAAGTACTTTTTTCGCACCAGCGGTCAAGTGTCCTTTTGCTTTTTCTGAATTCGTAAATAGTCCGGTTGATTCGATTACAACGTCAACACCAAGTTCTTTCCACGGAAGTTGAGAAGGATCTTTAGTTGCAAGAACACATTTGGTCTCATCTCCATTAATTACTAAAATATCATCGTGTTCTAATTCCGGTTTACTTTTCTTCGAGCTTAGTTCGCCTTTGAAAATGCCATGAACGGAATCATACTTCAACTGATAAGCAAAATATTTCGCATCATTTACAACATCCACAAGTGCTACGACGTCAAATTCTTTTCCTAAAACTCCCTTTTCAGCCATAGAACGAAGTATAAGTCTTCCTATTCTCCCGAATCCATTTATTGCTATTTTTACAGCCATTTTTATCTCCTTGATTATATGATTTGAATTGAAAAAACTTGCCAAAGTTAGTTAAAGCAAAATGCATTTTCAATTTATAAATATGGTATAATGTGATATATCACAGGATTTATTATGTATTTAGCAACAGGGAACTCATCCCCGAAACAAGTTCGGGGCAGGCACTAATCCTTCGCTTAAAAAGAGAAGCCCTTATTGTAGTTCATATCATTTTATGAAAATAGTTAACCGAATTATATGATACTAGGATTTAGCTAATATAATTCCATCTCTAGTAAGAGAAGTATATGAGTGAGTTTGTTTCACTTTATTTATATTTGCAGAAAATTATTCTACTAAAACCAACTAAGCAAGAGGCAAAAAATGTCAACTAAGAAAATGCAGGATGCACTTAACAAGCAGTTAACTGACGAACTTTATTCATCATATTTGTATTTATCAATAGCTGCTCATTTCGAAGAACAAAGTTTAAAGGGGTTCGCAAACTGGTTCAGAATTCAATCGCAGGAAGAATACGGACACGCAATGAAGTTTTATAATTTTATTATACGAACCGACGGCAGAGTAATTTTAACACAGATAGATGCACCAAAGACAAGCTGGAAAAATGTTATGGATGCTTTTAAAGATACTCTAACACACGAAAAAAAAATTACAGGACTAATTCACAAGCTTGTGGATCTTTCAATTCAATCAAAAGATTATGCAACCAATAATTTTTTGCAGTGGTTTGTTAACGAACAGGTTGAAGAAGAAGCTACTGTCGAAGAAATCATTCGTAAACTTGAAATGATTGGAGATAATAAAGGAGGCTTATATATGTTAGATCGTGAACTTGGAGCTAGAACCGCTGCAGGTAATTAGAGATCTGAATTATTTTACATTCAAAAAATCCCCTTCCCAGGAAGAGGATTTTTTATTTTAATTCTTCACATCCGCAAGCAGGAAAGCGGTTGATCTCATTGAGTGGACTTTGTTTGCTATCGGTAAGTTGATTTCTTCAAATCCAATTTTCGAGCTTTAAATCTTTAATACGGCTAAACTCTTTTTCATTATTTGTTACCAAGATAAGTTCCCTGCTTAATGCGATAGCAGCTATTAACAAATCCATCGCACCAATCATTTGACCATGAGCTTCGAGTCCAGCTCTTATCCTACCATAAACAACAGCATCATCCGAATTAAAATCTAGCGTGACTAATGGCTGAAGAAATTCCTGCAATGCTATGGTATTCTCATTCGGTTTTGAACTCTTAGCTAGACCAAAATACATTTCAGTGATCGTAGTGGCAGATATCTCAACATCACCAAGTTTTATTTTAGAAAAGATTTTGATGACCGATTCTGGTTTCTCCTTAATAATGTAAATGCAGATACTGGTATCCAGAAGATATTTCAAAAAAACAATCCTTTTCGCTCTTCTAAAGTTGGCTGAGTTCTTTCTGTCATAAAATCATCTGAGAATTTTTCTAAACTTGCAAACATCAAATCCCACTTTTCTAATTTAGGTAACAGGATAATTGCATCACCGATTCTGGTGATATAAGTTTCCTTACCTTTCAATCTATAAGATTTGGGTAAACGTACTGCCTGACTTTGTCCGTTTTTAAATATTTTCGCTATATCCATTACAGCCTTTCTAATATATACTATAAGTATATACTTTATTTAATTAAAATCAATAGACTTATGGGTAATTAAAAAGTAAACTTAAGACGCTGGGAACTGCAGAATTTTCAGGAATTTCTTAATTCTTAAAATCTGCAAGCGGGAATGCAGTTTCTCTCATTGAATGGACTTTGTTAGCAACAGGTAAGCTGACTTCATTTTTAACTCTTGCTTCAAAATAATCTCTGAATCTATCCACCATAAATTTAACAGGCCATGCTGCTGCTTCACCAAGTGCACAGATAGTATTTCCTTCAATCTGGTTTGCAACTGTTATAAGTAAATCCAGATCATTTGCAGAACCATTACCGGCTAAAATTCTTTTCAGTATTTTTTCAAGCCAGCCTGTTCCTTCACGGCATGGTGTACACTGTCCGCAGCTTTCGTGATGGTAGAAGTGTGCAATTCTTGCGAGAACTTTTACGAGATCTGTATCCTCATCCATTACAATAACTCCACCGGTACCAATAGCGGAACCAACTTCTTTCAATGACTCAGCATCCATTCTGACGCCTTCAAGTTTATCTCCACGAATTGGTGGCATTGAAGTTCCGCCAGGAATAACACACAAAACTTTTTTATTATTTGGAACGCCACCGGCATAATTGTAAATAATATCCGTGAGTAAAGTACCTGTTGGAAGTTCATAAACTCCGGGTTTGTTCACATGTCCGCTAACACCAAACAACAAAGTACCGGGATGTTTTGGATGTCCGATTTTTGAAAACCATTCCCAACCTTTTTCAATTATCTGCGGAACATTTGTTATTGTTTCAACATTATTGATTGTAGTCGGACAACCCCATAAACCATTCTGCGCAGGGAACGGAGGTTTTACTCTTGGATATCCTCTCTTGCCTTCTAATGAATTCATCAATGAAGATTCTTCACCGCAAATGTAAGCACCGGCACCTTTGTGAATATAAACATCACAGCAAAAATCATTACCAAAGGTTTCTTTCATCTTTACACCGAGATAACCTTTTGCATAAGCATCATCAATAGCTTTCTGCAATAACTTAATCCACTTGTGATACTCACCTCTGATGTAAACGTAAGCTGTCTTTGCACCGATCGCATAACAAGTAATTATCGCTCCTTCAATCATCTGGTGAGGATTGAATTCGAATATTTGTCTGTCTTTAAAAGAACCAGGTTCGCTTTCATCACCGTTGATGCATAGATATTTTGGCTTAACCGAAGTCTTCGGCATAAAGCTCCATTTAAGTCCACATAAAAACGCAGCACCGCCTCTTCCTCTTAATCCGGATTTTTTAACCTGATCGATTATTTCGTCAGGAGTTTTAGTGAATGCTTTCTTTGCAGCATTGTATCCGTTGTTGTTTATATAAACATCGATCAGATGCAGGTCTTGTATTTCGGGGAGAACTATTTTTTCCATATTAGCACGGTCCCCTTGCCAAAGGCATCCCTTTGGGAAAATCCCCGAAGGGGGACTTTATTAAAAAACCATTTTCAATTTGATTATGCATTTTGTCAATAAAAGTCATTTATGATTTTTTGTTTAAATTTTTAAACTCCCTCTCCTTTGGAGAGGGTTGGGGTGAGGCCATTCAATATTTCCTCAACTTTTTCTTTAGAAAGATTCTCATAATAGTCTTCATTAATTGCTATCATCGGCGCCGTTCCGCAGCTTCCCATACATTCAACTTCTTCCAGCGAAAATTTTCTATCTTCAGTAACACCCATATGATCTATTCCGAATTTATCTTTCACCTGGTTCCAGATTTCATAACCCCCACGAAGCATACAGGAAACATTCGTACAAACCTGAATGTGATATTTACCCATTGTTTTCTGATGATACATTGTATAGAAAGTAACTACACCAAGAACTTCTTCAGCAGTCATCCCAAGAACGTCAGCGACTTCTTTCATCACTTCGAAACTGATATATCCATTTTGTTCCTGGGCAATATAAAGTGCAGACATAACTGCAGGCTTGCGAACAGGATATTTTTTAGTTTCCTGTTCTATTCTTTCAAGATTTTCTCGTGTGAATTTGAATTCCATTTAATTAAAGCTCCAATTTTCAAATACCAAAAAACAAATAAGCACTAAAATCAAAATTCAAATATTCAAAGCAAATTTTATATTTAGAATTTAAGGATTGAATATTATTTGAAATTTGTGTTTTGATATTTGATGTTTCCATTTATTTATCCGCTTCTCCCATAATCGGATCAATACTTCCAATTATTGCAACAACATCAGATATCATTTGACCGACAACTAATTTCGGTAATGATTGCAAGTTATTAAACGAAGGTGATCGTATTTTGTTCTTCCAGGGCTTCCCATCACCTTTGCTGACGAGATAAAATCCGAGTTCTCCTTTTGATCCTTCAATAGCATGATATATTTCTCCTGCAGGAGGGTTAATCCCAAAATTCACAATCATAAAATCATAAATCAATTCTTCCATCTTAGTATAAATTTCATCTTTTTTAGGAAGAACTTTATGCGGAATATTTGCCTGAACCGGTCCTTGCGGTATCTTGTCAAGAATTTGTTTTACGATCTCTGCACTTTCGCGGCATTCATCAAGTCTTACGAAATATCGTGCAAGACAATCTCCTTCAGTATAAGTTGGAATTCTGAAATCAATTTCATCATAACATAAATACGGTGTATTTCTTCTTAAATCAAATTCAACACCGCAAGCGCGCAGGTTTGGACCACAGAAACCCAGATCAATTGCATCTTCTTTTGAAATGGCACCAACACCATCAACGCGTTCAATAAAAATTCTATTAGTGTTGATCAACTGTTCAATTTCAGCCAGGTTTTGTTCAAACTGATCAATGAACCATTTTACTTTTGCTAATGCTTCCGGTTGAGCATCGTTTGCAACTCCACCAATTCGTGTATAGCTGTTTGTAAATCTAGCACCGCAAAGTATATCCCAAATATCCAGAACTTTCTCTCGTTCACGAAGAGTCCATAAAAAGATTGTCAACGCTCCAACGTCCATTGCAAAAGCACCGATTGCAACAAGATGAGATGTAATTCTGGCAAGTTCTGCAATCATCATCCTGATATATTGAGCCCGTTTTGGAGCTTCAATTCCGGCTAACTTTTCTACAGCAAGAACCCAGGCAACATTATTTGCCATTGGTGAGATGTAATCAAGGCGGTCTGTGTGAGGAATGTATTCATAGTAGCTCATATTCTCAGCCATTTTTTCATATCCCCGATGAAGATATCCAAGTTCCGGTACACAACCAATAATTCTCTCGCCATCTAATCTCAAAAGTAAACGAAGTACACCATGAGTTGCAGGATGCTGCGGACCCATATTGAGTATCATCTCATTTTCCAAAGCATCATCAATTGTAAAATCGTTTCTTGTATTCAGAAGTGCTTGTAAAATTTTCGGGTCTGTTTCTTTTTCTAACTGTTTCATGAAAATTATTTTTTGGGTAAACTCAGCGATCCGGGGATACCCATCAATGGAAAATCTTTTCTTAAAGGATAATATTCAAATTCTTCGGGCATATACATTCTTCTTAAATCAGGATGATTGTTGAATTTTATTCCATACATATCGAAGGTTTCTCTTTCCTGCCAGTTTGCTGCCTGCCAGATTGAAGTGACAGTATCAATAGAACAATCAGCTTCATCAATATCACATTTTAGTCTCAAACGAAAGTTATGTTTCATTGAAAAAATATTATAAACAACAGTAAATCTGTCCTTTCGTGCAGCCCAATCAATGGCAGTTACATCCGAGCACCAGGTAAATTCAAGATCAGCTTCTGACTTTAAAAATCTGCAAACTTCAACGATGTATTTCTTCTCAAACTTAAATGAAAGTTCATCTCTATATTCAGTTTGTTCAAACTCAACTGAAGGAAATTTTTCTTTTAGTTTTTGAGGAATAAGTTCTTTTAAATTCATGGCAATTAATTGTTTTGTAGTACGTTCAACTCCGGGACCTTGATACCTTCATCTTCGATTGTAATATTCTGAAATTGAGATGCTTTTGTTTTGCCTATTTTATCCTGAATCATAATCAAAGCATGCAGAAGATTATCGGGACGTGGCGGACAACCAGCAAGATAAATATCAACCGGTAAAAACTGGTCTATTCCCTGCACAACAGAATATGAGCGATACATTCCGCCCGAAGATGTACAAGCTCCCATTGCAATCACCCATTTCGGTTCAGGCATCTGGTCATAAATTTTTCTAACAACATGTGACATTTTATAAGTGACTGTTCCGGCAACAATCATAAGATCACATTGTCGTGGTGTAAAACGCATCACTTCTGAACCAAATCTGGCTATGTCATATTTCGGATCGCCAGCAGCCATCATTTCAATTGCACAGCAGGAAATTCCCATAGGCATAGGCCAAACAGAATTTTTTCTTGCCCAGCCAATTATTGCGTTGAGCTGTGTTGTTAAAAATCCGTTTTCTTTTATATAAGATTCTAATCCCAATTGAATCCACCTTTCTTATACGCATATAAATATCCTAACTCGAGGACAATTAAAAATAAAAGCATAGATACAAATACTGATATTCCAAATTCACCAAATAATTTTCTGAACTGAACAGCCCATGGATAAATAAATATGACTTCAAGATCAAATATGATAAAGAACATTCCTACCAGGTAATACTTAATTGAGATCCGTTGTTTTGTTGTACCCACAGGCTGCATACCACTTTCATACGTGGAAGTTTTCTGTTTGTTTGGTCGTTGCGGACCAATTAGCGTTGACGACCAGACAACAACAACACCAAAAATAAGAGCAACAGCTAAAACTAGAAACAGTGGTATATAATCTATTATCATTTTATAATTATCAAATAATTGAGGTCAAAATTATTGAAAATACAGGGTATTGTCAAAGCAAAGTTTAATATGCTTCTGCTTTTTTCAATCACTAATGAATTACTTTAAGTTAAACTATTTTAGATATCAGGAGAGCTTTTACTATTTCAATTTAATTGCGATTTGAAGGTAATTATTAATTGCGCCTAAAAACTCATAGTTCAATTTATAAGCTGACACGATTTCAGTGAATGCTTTAAATTCGTGAGTCGGGACACCAAACTCATCGAATATTATAATATCGTCTTTGTTTAAAAATGGGTGAAGCTTAGTTAATACAAAAATAGTTGATGAATAAAGATCAGCATCTATATGAATAACCTTTCTGTTGCCGGATTTGTAATCTTGAAGAAAACCTGGAAGCGAATCCTGGAACATACCTTTGATAAAAGTAACTCGGTTATCATTAATAATCGGTGCTTGTCCCTGAGTATTATAATGCTGTTTTTTCATTACACCAAAATCTTCCGGAAGTCCGGTGAATACATCAAACCCAAAAAAACGTGTTTCTTGATTTTTGATTTTTTCAACCCACCATTTAAATGCTGTTCCACCAGCAACACCAAATTCAAGATAATCAATCACCTGATTTTTTATTTCTTCATTAAATACGAATTCGTGCAATTGAAATCGATTTTCATATTGAACTCTCTTATTATAAAAATCATTGAATTTTCCTTTTGGTGATGTAGAAATCCAGTGAGATAATCTGATAAGTAAATTAAATTAAGTAAAATGCTTTCAAACGGTTTGAAAAGAATATGGAGTTTAAATCTTGAAAAGAGAGCTTTAATTTTTCGAATGAAAAAAAGTTTAATGTGCATTTTTTAAAGTGGGAGATTATTCCTATCGCAAATATAGCGTCGAAAGTCATAAAAATTTAATTAAAGGATCGTGATTCTAATTTTTCAACACTTTATATAACACCGAAGGTGGATTATTAAAATAAACCACGACTTCAAGTCCAGGATGATTACTATTCGGATCGATAAGAAATTCTAAATCATTTCTGAAACTTGCTTCAACAATACCAAAGTAGAGATAATCAATATTATTTTCATTTAACTTTTTTATAAAATCTTCATAAGAATCAGCCATTGGCATTAACTTGAATTCCATATCGAGATAATATGCAACATGTGCTTTTCGGGCTGCGACTGTTTTCCCTTTCATCTCAGGCGAAACATTTGCTTCATACCATTCACCAAGTGCTAATAACTCCGTAGGTCCCGAATTTATATTTTCTTTATTCGAACAATAAAATATTCAACTTAAATAGATAAGATTTTATCAGTCAGTTGGAAGTGCTTATTTTTAATTGAAGAAAAATTCTAATAAATCTCTGAAATCTTGAAAGTAAATTTTTATAGAATTGCCGTATTCAATATTTTGGGAACCCTTATCCTGCTTTCCCAAACTTCATACTGTCAGGTTACCACTGATTCATCGTTGTATTTTATTCCTGTCAGTTCTTTAAACAGATTATTCTCAAATTTTGATAAACAGTTAAACACTTACTATTTGAACACTGGCTTCGATTTAGTTGGATCGTTTGAAAGGTTTGAATACAAAGTTAATCAGAATTACCGGTCAACTTTAATTCAGAGTACGACTAACAGCATAAGGGATGACGAATATTTATTTGCATTGGGAAAATACAAACTGACAGATAGCTGGAAACAAGGAATAGTTTTAACCAGCAATATTGTTTCCGATGACAGGCAGTTAGGAATAAATGAAGCAACTATCTATCACGCAATGACAATGACTGAGTTAGCCTTCTTACGTGGATTACTCCTCACACCTTACGGTGGATATTCTGAAAATAGTCAGGTTAACGAAACTGATATCGGACCAATATATGGATTTGAAGGTAGTCTTTTTCAAAACTACTCAACTAATTTTGATATTCATTCAAAATTAAGATTTGAGAACGAGGATATTTCACCAAGAAAAAATACTATTCGTTATCTGGACTTAAATGTTACAAGTCCATTTAACCCAGAAGTAACAAATTTTCTTAATGCTGGATTCAGTGATAATAGAAAAGATTTTTATATCAGTGCTGATTCTATTACTATCTCAGAATTTGATATAACCAACAATATCGAAAGCAGAACAGAAACGGTTTTTCTGCTTCAGGATAAAATCGATTATAATAATTTTCTGAATTTGTTTTCATTGGAGCTTGCCGGACGAATTAATTTCAGAACGATTGACAGACAAACACGGTACAAATCGACCAGCATCCAATCGCCATCAATATTTGATACAAAGGTGGATGAATTAGGTATTTCAATTGAATCAGGAATGTATTACAGAACAGAATCAACTGACGTTGGAATAAATTTTAATTACTTTGAGCGTGATGAAAAACATATCACAAAAAATTTTGAAGGGATCAATCAAAGTTTTTTTGAACAAAGATCCGAACTTGAGGGAAGAAAGAATAATAATTCAAACAGAGCAACTATCTCGTTATCTGGAAATTACCGCTTATCGAGGAAAGATCAGATATCATTAAGTCTTTTTCACAGTAAACTGAAATATGATACACCAAGCAGCGCTAATGATGATGATCGCGACGAATTGCTTTCAATCGGAAGACTGAAATACACAAGAAACCTATCACCATTTTTCCAGGTTTTCTCAAATCTTGAGGGAACTTTGAGTCATCTTGTTTATTTATTTGCAGGCAGAAGCGCGAACAATAATGCAAATCACGTTATTAAACTTTCTGCAGGAGGCTATTATCAGGGTAAACAATTCTCATCCTTAAATAATTTTGAAGTTTCAGCAAATTATACTGTTTATGATTTTCAGGATGTGACATCCAATTTAAGAAGCATCTCCTTCAGGCAGTTTATCGCAGCGGATTCTACAAATTACCGATGGTCTAAAAATTTTGCTTTTTTAGTTACCGGTTATGTAAAGTTAACCAGCCAGGCAGAACTTGATTGGGATAATTTTGCGGAACGACCGATAAGATATCTGCAGGAAATTTTCATTGATCCGAAGGTTGGATTAATCTCAAACTATTCATTTTTTGCAATTGGATTCAGATATTTTTCACTAAACACTTACAGATACAATAAGGAAGAGCGTTTGCCTGATTCTGATTTTCTGAGTGTTGGCCCTCTTTTTGAAATTATGATTGGGACAGATAATTTGTTCCTTAAACTCAATACATGGTATGAGTTTATTTCGGACAACTTAAATGTTAATCGTGAAAGATTAAATTTTATTCTAAATATGAATTGGAAATTTTAACTTATCGAAGTAAATTTTCGTTCAAATTAAAACACTAAAAGATAATTTCTAGTTTTGCCCGAACCATTTTATCAACTCGAAATAGAAAGCGATCCAAACAACCTGATCACGGTTGAGGAATTTGTCAATTATTTTGCAAAAGATCTGGGTTTATCTGATGAGCAGCTTTCGGTTCTATTACTCGCTGTTACTGAAGCAACAACAAATGCAATCATTCACGCAAATAAATGTGACATTAAAAAACTTGTAACAATTCACGCACACATTGAAGATACTCATCAAGGGAAACACCCACAAAAACTTATCGTAAAAATTAAAGACGAAGGAAAAGGTTTTGATCCGGCAACTTTACCAAATCCTACTGAACCGGAAAATTTGTTGAAAGATTCCGGACGAGGTGTGTTTTTAATGAAAGTTTATATGAGCGATGTCAAATACAACATAACACCTACTGGTATGGAAACAATCCTGATTCTGAATTTATAGCCCACCACCCGCAAAAAGTCTTCTTACTTATTTTTCAGTTATCACCTCTTAAATATTTTATTTATTTTAACTGTCGTTAATAATAACTTAATTAAACCAGGGAGTTAAAAATGGGCAGAAAAAAAATTTCAGTTATCGGAGGAGGACAGATTGGTGGCGTAATTGCTCAATTAATTGCTTTACGACAAATTGGTGATGTTGTTTTATTCGATATTGTTGAGGATATGCCGCAAGGAAAAACGCTTGATATTGTTGAAGCTTCCAGAATAGATGGTTTTGATATTTCACTTAGCGGAACTAATGATTATAAAGATATCGATAGTTCAGATATTGTTATTGTTACAGCAGGATTACCGAGAAAGCCCGGTATGAGCAGAGATGATCTGCTGGTTACTAATGCTAAAATTATCCAGAGTGTCGCAGAGAATGTAAAAAAACATGCCCCAAATTCTATTTCAATTATAATCTCCAATCCTCTCGATGCTATGGTTACATTATATAAAAAGACGACCGGGTTTCCTGCGACAAAAGTTATTGGACAGGCTGGCGTTCTGGACTCCTCAAGATTTTCTACTTTTATTTCATGGGAACTTGGAGTTTCTGTTAAAGATGTAAATGCTATGGTACTAGGCGGTCATGGTGATACAATGGTACCTATTATTCGTTACGCAAACGTAAATGGAATTCCTGTTATGGAATTACTTGAAAAAAAATATAAAGACAAAGCAAAAGCTTCTGAAGTCATGAACGCAATGGTTGAGCGAACTAAAATGGCCGGCGGTGAAGTAGTTAAACTTCTTAAAACAGGTTCAGCATTTTACTCACCAGCTTCTGCTTCAATTGCAATGGCTGAATCAATCATTTATGATGAAAAGCGTGTACTTCCTGTTTGTGCATATCTCAATGGAGAGTTTGGAGTAAATGGATTTTATGTTGGTGTTCCTGCTGTGCTAGGTTCAAACGGTGTTGAAAAAATTATTGAATTTGATCTCAACTCAGTTGAAAAAGCATTGCTTGATAATTCAGTTAATGCTGTTAAAGGTTTGGTTGCTGATATGGAAAGATTAGGATTTTAATTTTATTCAAAAACCGAATAAATTTAAAACAAAAAACCCTCCACGATGGAGGGTTTTTTAATCAACTAAAAATAATTTACGAAGCGTAAACGCTGACAAATTTTCTATTGCCTCTTTTAACTTCAAACTTAACCACACCATCTGCAACTGCAAATAAAGTATCATCATTGCCCTTCTTTACGTTTACACCGGGATGAAATTTCGTTCCTCGCTGTCTTACAAGAATATTTCCGGCGAGTACTTTTTCACCACCAAATCTTTTAACTCCAAGATATTGCGGATTACTATCTCTTCCGTTTCTTGTTGAACCTTGTCCTTTTTTATGTGCCATAACTTAAACTCCTTTAAGAAATCTTTAATATCTCGATTTTTGTGTATTGCTGTCTGTGTCCAGCTTTTTTCTTATAACTTTTTCTGATTTTTTTCTTGAAAACGATAACTTTATCATCTTTAATATGTTCAAGAACTTTTGCCGTTACTTTTGCACCTTTGACTTCGGGAGTTCCTATTTTGACATTTTTAGAATCTCCGACCATAAGAACAGAGTTAAACGTTACTTCTGAATCAACCTTCTCTTTTAATCTTGGAACATAATATTTATTATTTTCAAGAACCTTTATCTGGTCACCCAGAATATTTACAATTGCAAACATTATAAGCCTTTAATCTTTAAAATTTTTGAGGCACAAATCTATGTAAAGATGGCTTCTATGTCAATCCCTGAGTTAAACTAATTACCTGAATAATTCATTTTTTTAGATAAAATGAGAACTCGCTTCCCTTCCCGACTGTACTTGTTACATAAACTTTTGAATTATGTGCTTCAATGATATGTTTGACAATTGCCAGCCCAAGTCCGGTTCCTCCTTCTGCACGGGAGCGGGCTTTGTCAATCCGGAAAAACCTTTCAAAAATTCTATCCAAATAACTTTCAGGAATTCCAATTCCTGTATCTTTCACAATTACTTTTGCGTGTTTTGAATCTTCTTCAACCAGCACTTCAACTTTTCCTTTTTCGGTGTACTTGATTGCATTAAGAATCAAATTCGTAAAAACCTGTCTAAGTTTTTCTTTATCTCCAAAAACTACCAGTTCATCATTTGCAGGATTGAATATCAATGATAAATCTTTTGTTTCGGCTATCAGTTTATATTCCTGAAATACCTGGTTTATTATTTCATTTATTTTAAAATATCTGAAACTCATTCTCATTTCGCCGGATTCAATCATCGAGATATCGATCAGATCATTTAATAAATTACTGAGTGAAATCGTATTCTGATTAGCCTTTTCCAGAAAGTGCATATTTACATTTTTATCGTGTATTGCACCGTTCAGTAAAGATTCAAGATAACCCTGAATTGCGAAAATCGGTGTTCTTAATTCGTGAGAAACATTTGCCAGGAACTGAGATCTCATTTTCTGCAAACGCTGTAAGTTTTCAATATCATTTTTTTCTTTCTTGAACATTTTCTTGATTGCTTTTTGCAGTGAAAGCAGATTTGAACCAAGTTGAATTTCTTCTTCACTCTGATATTTATTCTTCCTGATATTATTTATAATTGATTTTATTTCATCGAGTTCTTCATTCCTGCGTTTGCCGATAAAATAGAGAATTGCAATGTCAAGAATGATTATTGAAATTATAAAAAGAAGCAATGTGGAAAATTCACTGTTCAGAATTAAAAATATTAGAATGAAAAAAATATTAAAGAATAAAAATTCTCTGTAGTAAACCAGTGATGATGAGAGATATGATAGAAATTTATTGTTCGAGTTTGAATCTGTATCCAACACCTTTGATTGTCTCAATTATTTCTGAGTGTTTACCAAGTTTTTCCCTGATTTTTCTGATATGTACATCAATAGTACGATCGACGACAAAAACATCATTACCCCATATTTCTTTCAAAAGGGTGTCTCTGTTCATCACTTTGCCGGGATTGCTGGCAAGAAAGTACAATAACTGAAATTCCTTCCGGGGAAAATATTTCTTTTTGTTATTAATCTTCACCATGAATTGGTCCGTATCAATTATCAATGGTCCAACGTTCAATTCTGTAATTGATTTTTCTTTCTTATTAACGACGGTAGATTTCCTCAGATTTGATTTGATACGTGCTATTAATTTTTTGGGCGAGATTGGTTTTTGAATATAGTCACTTGCACCAAGATCCAGTCCTTTTATTTCATTTGTCTCTCCTGATTTTGCTGTAAGGAATATAATCGGAATATACCGGAAGTTTTTATTGGATTTTATTTGCTGGTAAAGTTCAAAACCATCCATCTCAGGCATCATGATATCAAGAATTATTAAATCCGGTTTCAGCAGGATTTTTTTCAGTGCATCTTTTCCATTGGTGCTGGTCAATACTTCAAAATTTTCCTGTTCAAGATTGTATTTCAGAAATTCAAGTATATCCGGTTCGTCATCAACAAGTAAGATTTTGCTCATATCAAAATGTCAACTTTATTTCCATATCTTTTTCTGCGGAATAATACATGGCTTCTGCAATCTTCAGCATCTGCAATGCTTCTTCACCGGAAGAGAACACAGGATTAAGACCACGGACGGCTCCGATAAAACTTTTAAGTTCATTAAGATAAGATTTTTTAAATGCTTCAGTTGGTGAGTCGTTAAAAGATGATCCAATATCTATATGTTCACCATCATAAACTTTTATCATTTTAAAAGGATTAGCACCAACACTGCCTTTCGTTCCATAAACATTTGCATAAAAAACATTTTTTTCATGAGTAAGACTCCAGCTTGCTTCAATCGTAATTGTAATGTTTTTATCGCAGCGGATAAAGCTAATGGATGTATCTTCAAGTTTTCCTGATCTGTGATAGAAATTTTTTGTGGAAACTGAAATTGTCCCTGGGTAATCTGCGAGCCATAAAGCTAAATCAATAAGGTTTACGCCGAGATCAAGTATTACTCCGCCACCGGCTTCTTCTCTTTTACTAAACCACTTCTCAGAACTGCTTTGTTTTCTCACCCAACCGCATCTGATATAAAACGGTTCTCCTATCTCACCAGCATCAATAAGACTTCTGATAAGCATGCAATCCGGTCTGTAACGCAAATTCATTCCAACCATTAATTTCCGGTTATTCTTTTTTGCACATTCAATAATTTCAGTTCCTTCATCACTGTTGCGCGCAAGTGGCTTTTCTACAAGTACGTCCTTGCCGGAATCAAGACAATCAATCGCAATTTGTTTGTGTAAATGAGTTGGTGTTGAAATTATCACGGCATCAATCTCATCACTTTTAATCATTTCAGAATAATTACTGAATCGTTTCTTTATATCATATTTATCTGCAACTGAATGGAGGCGGCTCTTATTAATTTCGGCTACTGCTGTAACATCAGAATTCTTAATTTTAATCAGGTTTGGCAGATGAACAAGCTGCGCAACGCTTCCAAGTCCAATAATTGCAATTCTGGTTTTATCCATTTAATAGGCAACCTTTTCGGTTGATTTATTTTTTTTGAGAAACGCTGAAATTTGTGAGACTATCCCGGCGGGATCGATAGATATCTGCTTATGAAGTTCGGCTTGAGTACCATGATCAATGAAATTATCAGGAATACCGATTCTGAGTATATCATTTTTATAATTTCTGTCGGCAAAAAATTCGATCACTGCGGATCCGAATCCACCGGGCAGATTATTTTCTTCAATTGTTACAATTTTTTCATGCTTTGCCGCAATCTGTTCCAGCAATTGTTCATCTAAAGGTTTAATAAACCGCATATTAAATAACTCAGCATTATAACCCTGTTCCTTTAGTAAGGGAATTGCTTTTTCAGCATAATCAACCATTGATCCAACGGCAAGAATTGCAATATCATCACCATCTAAAATTTTTTCTGCTTTACCAATTTCTATCTTACTAAAACCAGGTTCGAGTTTGACACCAAGTGCAGAACCTCTTGGATATCTGACTGCAACAGGACCCCGGCAGTGTTCGACTGCTGTAAAAATCATGTTCCGCAACTCAGCTTCATCTTTCGGAGCCATTATCACCATACCGGGAATGATTCTTAAATAAGCAAGGTCAAAAGTCCCGTGATGAGTTGGACCATCAGCACCAACCAATCCGGCTCTGTCAAGTACAAATACAACATGCAATTTTTGCAAAGCAACATCGTGAACAATTTGATCGATTGCACGTTGTAAAAATGTAGAATAAATTGCCACTACAGGAATGATTCCCTGAGTTGCAAGTCCGGCAGCAAATGTAACTGCATGTTCTTCTGCAATTCCAACATCATAATAATTCTGAGGAATTTTTTCTTTAAGGATATCAAGCCCTGTCCCATCAGGCATAGCAGCAGTAATTCCAACAACTTTCGGATTTTTTTCTATTATTTCGACAAGCGAGTTTCCGAAAATTTTTGTATATGCTATTGCTTCATTGGATTTTTTATGTGCCTGACCTGTTATTTTATCAAATGGTGTTGAAGCATGTAATTTTTGCGTATGGTTTTCAGCGGGTTTATATCCTTTCCCTTTTTGTGTTAACGCATGGATTAAAATGGGTCCTTTAAGATCTTTTACTTGCTCAAATATTTTTATAGTTTGATGCAAATTATGACCATTAACAGGTCCAAAATATCTGAAGCCTAATGCTTCAAAAAGCATCCCGGGAGTAATAACTGCTTTGATACCTTGTTCAAGTCTTACAGCTACTCTCCTCATTCTATCACCAAACTGATCCAGTTTACCGGTAAGATCCCAAATTTGTCCTTTGAATTTATTGTAGTCAGGATGAGATATCATCTCAGTAAAATAATTTGAGATCTGCCAAACGTTTGGAGCAATTGACATGTTATTATCATTTAAGACAACAATTAAATCAGTTTTTAAAACGCCCGAATTATTCATAGCTTCGTAAGCCATACCACCAGTCATTGCACCATCACCAATAACTGCAACAACTTTTTTATCAACTTTTGTATGACTTTTTGCTGCAGCCATACCAAGTGCAGCAGAGATAGAAGTTGAGGCATGCCCGGCACCAAAAGCATCGTATTCACTTTCGGAACGTTTGAGAAATCCGCTGATGCCTCCCAGTTGACGAATTCTGTTCAGAGCTTCTTTTCTTCCGGTAAGAATTTTGTGTGGATACGCCTGATGACCAGTATCCCAAACAACAAGATCATGAGGAGTATTAAATACTTTGTGAATCGCAACGGTTAGTTCAACAGCTCCGAGTCCTCCTCCAAAGTGTCCACCAATTTCTGAAATGGTATCAACCATATACTCACGAATGTCAGTGCATAACTGCTTCAAATGAGATAAAGATAATTGACGAATATCGGATGGGTAATTTACTTTTGAAAGAATGGGATATTTTTGTTCATCAATCATTTAATAAAATAATCCTCTCTATTGTACCTGATTAGTCTTCTTCAACATCAGTAATTTTTCCAAGTTCACTTTTCAATTCAGTTATTTTCAGTTCAGCATCTTTTAAAGTTTTTAAACAGGATTTTGAAAGTTTCACTCCTTCTTCGAAAAGAGAAATTGCTTCTTCCAGTTCAACATTGTCTTCTTCAAGAATATGGCTTATTTCCTCAAGCCTTAAAAGATCCTGTTCAAAATTACTTTTTAATTTTTTCTTTGACATATCAAATTAACGGGTAGTTATTTCCCCATCAAAAAATTTTAAATGAGCATTATTTTCTTTATTAAAAACGGAAGCTCTTGTAACAAATTTAGAGTTCTGCTTTACTAAAACAAAGCCCCTCTTCAAAACCCTTTGAACATCGTATGATTCAAGCGATTTTGAAAGCAAGGATATTTTATTGTTATAAATCATGGAGTGTTTGAGAATGTTAAGATATATTTTTGAAATACTTGAATCAACCTGCTGCATTTTACGTGTGAGCAAATCCATTGGAAGTCTGAATCCATACGATCCTGTTAAAGCAGAGACTTCAAATTTTTTATCTTCAATATACTGTTCAATATTATGTGAAGTTCTCAATAAAAAATCAGTGATAAAGTTATTGATCTCGGATTCATCAGGAGTTGCCAACTCCATCGCGACAGAAGGTGTCGGCGCACGAAGATCAGCTACATAATCGGCTATTGTAAAATCAACTTCGTGACCAATTCCTGATATAATCGGTATTTTAGATTTAAAAATTGCCCTGGCAACAATCTCTTCATTGAATGCCCATAAATCTTCAATTGAACCGCCGCCGCGTGCAACGATAATTATATCGATATCAGATATTTCGTTCAGTTGTTTTATGCTTTTGACTATTGATTCAGCAGCACCGCTTCCCTGAACTCGTGTTGGCGAAATCACAATTTCAACAAGCTGAAATCTTCTTTCAGCAACACTTACCAAATCTTTGAATGCTGCACTATCAATAGCAGTAACAATTCCTATTTTTGAAGGAAAAACAGGAATGGGTTTTTTAAATTTTTCATCGAAGAGTCCTTCAGCATCAAGTTTCTTTTTTAATTTTTCAAATGCTTCCTGCAATTCTCCAAGCCCAGCCGGTTTCATAGAACGTATATCAAGTTGATAATTTCCGCGAGGAGGATAGACAGTCAACTTTCCGTTGACAATAATTTTCATTCCGTCCTGAGGAGTGAAAAAAACATATTGATTAAGTCCTTTCCACATCGTGCAATTGATCACTGCGTCTGAGTCTTTTAAACTAAAATACCAATGACCAGAAACATGCGATTTGAAGTTTGAGATTTCACCTATCACTGAAAGTTGTTCAAAATTTTCTTCAAGAGTTCTGCGAATTTCTTTAGTTAATTCTGATACGGTTAATATTTGAATTTGGTTTGCCAATTATTCTAATGTGATATTTTTATTTTGAATGTTTGTTCCTGTATCAAGCTCATTATAATTAAGTTCTGAACCAAGAAGACTATGTGGTATTAAAAATATGATAAACATCAATATCGAAGCAAATAAAATCCATCGTTTAGGGTGTTTAAATTTATAAATAGAAATCAGAGCGAGCAGCCAGCCGATAAAGCCAAGTAAAATTTTGTTGTCTGTTAAATCGTGACCAAATGGAAATCCCGTCCAGAACTCACCGAATGCATATTTCTGAACGATTGGACCAAAAATAAATCCACCAATTATTACAAAAATAAAAGTGAGTATAGTTAATGATTTAAACTTTTTACTCTCATTTTCACCAGGAGTGCCTGCCTGTCCGGTTGGCAGGTATTCGTGTTTGGTAGAAAAATATTGAAGTCCTGTTCGGGTGGAGAGCAGCATTGCACCGAAAATAAATATGATATGAGGAATCAAGAATTCTGCAGGAACATCTCCTTTGAATCTGATGATCACTTCTCCATCTTCAGGAAGTTTTTTTATAAGATCATCTTTCTGCAAAATAATATGATAAATTAATTTCCCCGCCGGAGGTTGATGAGGAAGGAATGCAATTAATTTTTCATCTTGTCTGAGCAGTTCAACATTTGTCCAATCATCGTTTGTTTTGTATCGCTTCCACACCAGAAATCCAGCCACATTGTTTTCTGCGACTGTAATATCAATTTGATGATCACCTTCTCCACCGTGAGTTCTGTCAAGCTTATAATCAATAATTTGGTTACCGATTTTTGTTTCACCACTGATTGGATAAGTTGGACCCGTCACTCTTTGAAACACCGCAGTAATAACTGTAAGTGCAAAAGCAATCAGCCAAAGTAAGATGGATTTTTTCATTGATGATGAACTGTGAGAATTATTTTGAATTTTTTCTAACTGAAAAATAAGTATTAAAACCTCACACTGAAACCGAGTGTAGGAATAATCGGTAACATTGTTGTTGTTTCTCTGCCGAGTGTAAGATCATCATTAACAAAGTAATCATAACCCACAACATTAGAATGATTATAAACATTAATGACATCCAGATAAATAACCCAGTCAAGATCCCACCAATCTGCAAAAGCATTTATGCGCAAATCCAACCTGTGATATTCAGGTTTGCGTGAATTAAGTTTTTTGTCTGCAAAATCAACATCAAATATTACAGGATTATCGCCGTCAGGATTAATATTTCTTGTTGCAATAACGGGGGTTTCCGGTATCCCATCCAGATCCTGATCAGTTAAAATAATTCTTGGTTTTACACCTGCTGGTTGACTAATCGGAAATCCAGATCCAAATTGCCATCTTACTCCAAGCTCAAGCCAACTGTTAATCTGATAATTTAAAACTACATTAACAGTATGTCTCTGATCAAAATTGAATGGATATTTAATTTCATCTTCATATCTGTTTGCAAATGCCAATGCATACGAAACCCAGCCTGAAAATCTGCTTTCATAAAAAGTATTTTTCTTTGAGAGAAAAAATTCAAATCCATACGCTTCACCAAAAGCAGAATTAACTGGAATCTGAGTTAATGAATCACCGCTGAAAGTTGCTGGTAAAGTCCAGCCTGAAGAATATCTTGGATCTTTTCCGGGAATCGGTTCAGTATAAAATCTATCACCCTGAAGTTTTTGAGGTCGGTAAAGATTATCAAAATCTTTATAATAACCTTCGACCCTTGTACTCCATTCACCGCTCAGCCATCTTTCAATCCCGAGCACGTAATGAACGGCTCTTTCAGCTACAAGTGTTGATGTATATCGGTCTGAAAGATCGTAGAGAGTTCCCTGGTCAAAAAACTTTTCATAACCAGGTGATTGGTAATATAACCCCCATACAGCTCGAAGTGTTGTTAATTCATCAAATGCATAGGACATAGATATTCTCGGTGCTAAATATGCTTTTTCCAGAATATTATAATAATCTAATCTTAGACTTGGCTGAAATGTGAGTTGCTCATTGAGCTTAATATTATCCTGAACATAAGCTCTGTAACGATTATAGTATTTAACATCTTTAATGTCATCAAGTGCAGCTCTGAACTGCGGATTAGAATTAGAGACCGCTTCAAGTTCTTCATCGAGATCAAAAGTAAAATCTATTGTAGTCTTCATAAAGTCAGCACCAAATCCTGATTCGATTATGTGATCATTAAGTATGTAAGTAAATTTATCATCAACAGAATATTTTTCATAAAAAAAATCACCACCGAACGAAAATCGTAAAAGATACGGAGCTAATGTATCAGGAATTGTGTTTTCAAAAGCTCCACGATTTAATGAAGGATCCAGTATCTGAGAATCGAAATCCGTTGTACCATTATTTCTGTAATAAGAGACAATTAATTTGTTTAAAGTATTTCGGTTCGGTGCATAATGCCATGCGCCGGATATTAAATCATTGTTGGTAATATTATAAACTCCAACACTGTCGGGAGTTGTTCTTTCTTCAGCACTGACAACATCTACTGCATCTCTTGATAAAATACCATTGAATAAAAATTTGTGTCCATCGTACGGACCAATTACAATTTTGCCCTGTAAATCATAAAAACTCGGGAAGCTTGTATTCTCATCTACAAGTCCTGCATTCTTGACGAATGGTTCCATAATCAAATCATAATAAGTTCTTCTTGAATTGAACAGCCAGCTTCCTCTTAAGTTAAACGGATTCTTTCCTTCTAAAACTATATTTGCATCAACAATGGAGATATTTACATTACCACTTAAACTCTTAGAAGTAGTTCCTTCGCGGTTCGTTACATCCAGCACGGCAGATAATCTGTCACCATATTTTGCAGGGAATCCTCCCGAAATTAAATCAACATTTTCAACTGCATCAGGATTGAACATACTTACTACACCATAAAGTCTGTAGGGATTGAATACTTCAACGTCATCAAGAATTATTAAATTCTGATCAGGACCGCTTCCTCTTACAATCAGTTGAGAAGAAAAATCATTTGGTGCAAGTACTCCGGGTAATGATTGAAGCGTTCTGAAAACATCTTCAACAGCACCGGCAAGAATTTTTGCGTCTCTCGGATTAAGATCAATCAGGCTTGTTCTTGTATCTCTTTGATCCTGGCTTTTTACATCAATGACTTCCACATTCTGCAGCTCAATTGCGATTGACTCAAGCTCAACATTCAATTCAGTTGTCTTATCTGCTTCAATATTTACATCAATGGTTTTTGACTCATATCCAATCAGACTGAATTTAACCTCGTATCTGCCCAACGGAATTCCGATAATCTCATAAGTCCCATCCAGCTTGCTTGCAGTTCCGGTATGAGTATCAAGAATAATTATATTAACGAATGGCAATGCTGATGAACCATCGGAGATTTTCCCTTTCAATTTTCCATTCTGCGCAAAAGAAATTGAGGAAAGAAAAATCAGAAGCAATATGAAAGAAATAATTTTCAACAAGTCTTAATTAACAATTCTAAAATTATTTAACTATAACAAAATCGGGTGGTAAATAAGTAGCTGAAAAGGTAATTACTCAATTGATATAAAACGAGAAAAGCCCGGAATAAAACCCGATATAAATTTCCTGGAAATTTGTACCGTTTGTGTGAAAAGTAAAATTGCTTCTGCAGCGAATGTATGTGGTGAATGTATCAAATATTGTAAAGAGACCGATTGAAAATTCAGGACTGATACCCTGATTAGTATCAAAGTTTGAGTAGAGAGTTATCCCGGGTGATACAAATTCTAAACCCGGAACTTCGAAAATTTTTTTATAACCTGCACGAAGATATCCCGGGTCTTCCAAATTAAAAATATAACTGTACTCGATAGAAATAAAACCTGATGGATAGTTTAAACTTTTAGAACGAAATGATATAATTGGAATTTCTTTTGTCAAGCTGAAATAATTTTGCTGTGATACAGCTACAAAGCTGGGATATGGAATCAGCAACATTGACGAACCAAATAAACAGATTGTAAGAAGATCAGAGCCTTCTTTAATTTTTGGTTCAAACGGTATATCAAAGTCAAATACTTCACTTGTATCTATTGACCCCAATTTAGTTTCTGTTACTATAACAAAATTTACTACCGTATCAATGAATGCAAGATCATTTATAATAATTTCAGCTTTATGCAGATCTACATAATTTGCTGACACTGTGTATTCATATTTTTCTTCTAAAACAACTTTTGATTTGCACACTTCGCTTGTATAAAAGGAAAGTTTAAAGGTGTATGGTAACTCTCGCGTGCAATAAGCATCTATCAGATAAACCTCAATTGAATCTGTTTGACCAAATGATATATTTGAACAAGCAAGTATTAAAATCAGAAATATTGTTCGGGTGAATTTCATTCTTTATATAAATAAAAAGTTACTTCTCTCAAATTTATAAAAATCGAATGTCAGTTTAACACCTTTTTATCATACATAAATAAATCTACTGTGACTTCATTTCAGGATAAAATATTAATGATGGTATTATGAAATCAAATTTGTTCAATGTGAATTGAACGGATTATACCCAATCACAATGACTATGATTCGCATAAACTTTTGTTGTATATTTAAATGTTCGTTCTTCGGGTTGTCTTGATCATTAAAAATCTTCCACTGTGCCAGGCGCGAAAATCGTTAGCTGTATGTTTTAAACAGCATTTTATTAACTCATCATAATAAATCGATTAGTAATATGTTCACTCATTTTGATGACAAAGAAAAAGCCGTCCTTTATCCACCAGACAGACGGTTATTCATAGGTCCGAAACCTCATGTTTTTTTAATTGCTGGTATTTTGTTTTTAGCAACGGTCGGAGTTGCATGGTTACAATATTTATTTAATGGTTTGCCCGCAGATCCTTCTGTAAAATTACTTTCAATTCCTGAAACAGGTCCCACAGGTTTTCCAATCTGGATAATACTTTGTCATTGGGTAAATTTTTTCTTTATTGTAATTCTGGTAAGAAGCGGATTATCAATTTTAATGGATCATCCCCGACTATATTTTAACAATGGATGTGTACCGGGAAGTGAGTGGATAAAATTTACACCTGTAAAAGTACCTACTGATAGATTGTGGACAGCAAAAGATGATGCTCGTTATATAAGTCCACTCATTGGTTTGCCCGGATATCGACACACAGTAGGCATTGCCCGCGGATGGCATTTTATTCACGTACCTTTTTTTGTATTGAATGGAGTAATATTTGTAATCTTATTACTTGCAGGAGATCAATGGCAAAGAGTAGTGCCAACATCATGGCAAATTATTCCAGATGCATGGAGTGTGTTTGTACATTATGCTACGTTTCATATGCCAATAGAACCAAACGGGTTTTATCATTACAATGCGCTGCAGCAGCTTTCTTATTTTGGAGTAATATTTATTTTGGCACCGACTGCAATGTTAAGTGGAATGTGTATGTCACCTGCAATAGAAAATCGATTTCACTGGCTGCCAAAATTATTCATCAATCGTCAGGGTGCCAGATCAGTGCATTTTCTGGTAATGTTTAGTTATGTGATTTTTACAATTATTCATGTTAGTATGGTAGCAGCAACCGGTTTGGTTAGAAATATGAATCATATCACACTGGGAACAGACAACGTATCAGATCCTACAGGACTTTATATCGGATTAATTATCATTGGTTTTACAGCAGGATTTTGTGTGTATGCTCATTGGGTATCATGGAACAAACCGCGTTGGGTTCAAAAGAATGGTTCTCTTGTCAACGAAAAATTATGGGAGGCTACTATTAATCGTTTAAAGCCTGTCCAACATTTTGAAAAAAAAGATATAACTAATTACTTTTGGCCAAATGGTAAATTGCCCACTTCTGATAAATGGAAAAACCTGGCGGCGAATAATTTCAAAGATTATAAATTGAAAGTTGGAGGTTTGGTAGAAAACCCGGTCGAATTATCATTAGATGACATGAAAAAACTTGCAGAGGATCAAACCATAACGATGCATCACTGCATTCAGGGCTGGTCAGGAATTGCACAATGGAGAGGGCTATCTATTAAAACGCTTGTGGAATTGGTAAAGCCACATCCATCAGTTAAAACAGTTGCGTTTTATTCATTCGGAGAAGGATTATTTGGTGGAGTTTATTATGATACTCACACACTGGATAATTGTCTGAAACCCGGATCATTATTAGCATGGGAAATGAATTATGAACCACTACCTGAAGTTTATGGAGCTCCACTCCGATTAAGAATTGAAAATCAATTAGGATACAAAATGGTAAAGTGGATTGAACGGATTGAGTTTGTGGAAACACATAAAACTTTGGGAAAAGGCTTTGGTGGTAAAAATGAAGATGATGAATATTTTGATCTGCTTGCCAATACATAATAAGAGACTCCTGAAAAGTTTTAGTTTGTCATATTGAACGACCTGCCTGCCGGTAAGGCAGGAGTGAAATATCTTGTTTTAAATTGAAAAGAGTGACACATTAATAATAATTCAGAAGTCTCAATGACTTATTCACAAAGCAGACGGATAAAATAAAATATAAAACTATTTAACTCACGCTTTGCTAATAAACTTTAAGATAACAAATTTCAGTCAAACGGTTTTCCTTTCTTTTTGAAATGTATAAAACAAGAATAACAGCACTGCTCAGAAAACTAAAACTAATGCATTACAGTGATCGGATGAATTTCTATTATCAGAAATATAGAAACCGATCCATTAACAGGATATTTAAAGAAAAAAATCCGGATGTGGTTCTTCCACCTGATTATATGATTTATGAATCTTTTCAGATGAACTATGAAAATTATTTCAATGACAGTCTTGACACAGCAAAATGGCTTATCAGCTATTTTGAAAATTATATCAGCTTAAAAAATATTAGGCTACTTGAATGGGGCTGTGGTCCGGCAAGAATTATTCGTCATCTTCCAAAATTGCTGGACAACACTTGTGAAATTTATGGATCAGATTACAATCACGAAACGATTGGGTGGTGTGAAAAAAATATTTCCGGAATTGATTTTTCAAAAAACAATCTTGAACCACCCCTCAAATTTCCAAACAACTTCTTTGATATTATTTATGCAACATCTGTCTTCACACATTTATCAGAAGAAATGCACTACGCTTGGCTGAATGAATTAAAAAGAGTATGCAAAACTAATGGAATAATTTTTCTGACTACACACGGAGATAATTGCAAGCCAAAATTATCGGCTGATGAATTGAAAATTTTTGAATCGGGAAAACTTGTTATCAGAGGAAATGTTAAGGAAGGACACAGAACATTTGCTGCATATCAGCCACCTGAATTTATGCGAAAACTTTTTTCTGAAGTTGAAATACTTGAACACTCGACAAGATCACCCGAAGGAAATTATATTCCGCAGGATGTTTGGATTGTCAGAAAGAAATAAATTATTTTTTCAACGCTTGCTCAACATCAGTAATTAGATCTACAACATCTTCAATTCCAACAGAGAAACGAACCAAAGCATCTGTAAAACCATACTTTTCTCTTTCAGCTTTCGGAACCGAAGCGTGTGTCATTGAAGCAGGATGACAAATTAAACTTTCAACTCCGCCGAGACTTTCAGCAAGAACAAAAACTTTTACTCCGTTCAAAATTTTTTTAGCTTTTTCAAGTGTACCGAAATCAGCAGAAACCATTCCGCCAAATCCACGCATCTGCTTTTTTGCAAGTGGATGTTGAAGATGATCTTTCAATCCGGGATAAATTACTTTTTCTGCCAGTTCTGACTCCGATAAAAACTTTGCAAAAACTTTTGCATTTTCTTCGTGTTGTTTCATTCGTACTGCAAGTGTTTTTGTAGCACGTAAAACCAGCCAGCAATCAAACGGAGATGGAATTGCACCGGCTGCATTTTGAATGTAACGAAGTCGTTCGTGATATTTTTCATTACTTGTTACAAGCATTCCACCAATTGCATCACTGTGTCCGTTAATATATTTTGTTGTGCTGTGAAGTACGATATCAATCCCCCATTCAATCGGATTCTGAAAATACGGACTCATAAAAGTATTATCGCAAACAGTTATCAGATTATTTTTCTTTGCAATATCCGAAACTGCTTTCAAATCAGTTAAAATCAACATAGGATTTGTAGGAGTTTCAACGAAAATCATTTTTGTATTTTTATTAATTGCACTTTCAATATTTTTTAACTCACTTGTATCAACCCACGAGTATTGTAAACCAAATGCAGTAAGATTTTGTTCGAACAATCTGTACGTTCCACCATAAACATTGTTCGAAACAATAACATGATCTCCGGCTTTCAATAAACTCATCAATGAGTGAGTTGCTGCAAGTCCTGAAGAAAACGCAATTCCATATATTCCTTTTTCGAGAGTAGCAATATTTTTTTCTAATGCTTGTCTTGTAAGATTGTGAGTTCTTCCATACTCATAACCTTTATTTTTACCAAGTTCTTCCTGTACATAAGTTGAAGTAAGGTACAGTGGCGTAATTACTGCACCGGTTGTTGGATCAGGAATTTGTCCTGCGTGAATTGCATCTGTTGAAAAGCCCATTTTTATTCTTTCAGGTTATTATTTAATATTTTGTAAATGGAATAATGAATATCGAACTTCGAATATCGAATGTCGAACTTTTGTTTTTAATTATCCTTTGTCTTTATTTTATTTTTTTTAGCAGTATCAATACTTTTAACAAATATAGATATGAGTTCATTACATTCAATTAATCCTTTATCAACCGGCTCAATATCAATTATCAAAGGAACACGCTTTGTTATTTTCAAAGCAACTCTTGTTTCTCTTAATTCTTTTAAAAGAATTTTAAATTTATGAATAAAATCACTTAACGATTCAGCACTTTGTGCTTCACCATAATTTAGAGCAGGCGAAGTTCCGGATCGTACTATTTGTCCAGCAATATGATTACCAGCTCTGGTATTTTTTAAATTCTCTGCAATAGTTATTACTAACACAGCAAATTCGATTAATCTGTCTTCAAGATCATATTTTTTATTGTTTGTGCTCATTGATCCGTCTGTATTTTAATTCGATATTCGAAATTCATTATTCGTCATTCGATATTCAACAAAATTTATTTCTTAACAATCCTTGTTCAATATTCGATATTCAACAGATCGCTTCTCCGGCAGTTGCCGGATCGCGATGACATTACTATTTGCTATCCAAATTAATTAGATCATATCTCGTGATTATATCTGTTATCAGACCAAAGTCGGAGACAAGTATAGCTGAGTTGTTTTTTATACATTTTTTAACTTCTTCAATTTCAGTTATTGCGTCGAGAATTGGTAAACTTTCTTCCATCACATCTTTGATAAGATTATTATAAAGCTGAGGATTATCTACTAACTTTGATAACAAACGACTTTCCCGAATTGCTCCAATCGACTGTTTGCCTTTTAAAACAGGAATTTGTGAGTACCCTGTTTTAGTTATTAACTCAAGCACGTCTTTTACTTTATCATCTTCTTTTACAGATATAATTTCCTCAATTCCAAAAGATTTTTTCCTATCTGAAATATCGCGAAGAGTTTTTATTTCAGTATCGAGCATCCTGTTTAACTTCAACCAGTCTTCATTATGTACTTTGGATAAATATCTTTCACCCGTATCACAAACAATGAATACAACTACATCATCTTTTGATAATTTTTTGGAAATATCAAGTGCAACATTAACAATTGTTCCCGTACTTCCTCCGCAAAAAATTCCTTCTTCCTTTGTAAGTCTTCTGGCTGCAGCAAAAGATTCCTTATCACTTACGTTAATTATTTTATCAATATACTGGAAGTGAACATTTTCCGGTAAACAATCCTGACCAATTCCTTCAACAAGATACGGAGTCCCTTTAATTACTTCTCCGGTTTCTTTGTAATGTTTAAATATTGAACCAAGCGGATCAGCACCAATCACCTGGATGTTTGGATTTTTTTCTTTCAGGAATCTTCCGGTTCCACTTATTGTTCCTCCTGTTCCAATGCTCGAAACAAAATGAGTTATCTTTCCATCTGTCTGTCGCCAGATTTCCGGTCCGGTTGTCTTGTAATGAATTTCAGGATTTGAAGGATTTGAATATTGGTAAGCAAAAAATGAATTCGGAATTTCAGTGGAAAGTCTTCTTGCAACATTCACATAATATTCAGGATCATCAGGATCAACAAGATTTGAAACGACAATAACTTCAGCGCCAAATGCTTTGAGATAATTTATTTTTTCCGCGCTCACTTTTGATGTAACAACAAAAATACATCTGTATCCTTTTACTGCTGCAGAAATAGCAAGACCTATTCCCGTATTTCCACTTGTGGCTTCGATAATTGTTCCGCTGGATTTTAATACACCTTTTCTCTCGGCATCTTCTATCATTGCAAAACCGATACGGTCTTTAACACTTCCACCAGGATTTGCTGATTCAAGCTTTGCAAATATCTGCGGCTTCAATCCTTTATTTATCCGGTTGAGCTTTATAAGCGGTGTGTTGCCTATCTGTTCGAGTATGTTGTTTTTGTATTCCACTTAATAATATTTACTTTCTTTTTATAAAAAATTGTCCAATGATAATGATTTGAGTGGAATGATGAAAGAATATATATCGGAAGGGGAAAATTAAACTAATTGGTAATTTGTTTTCTTCTCCTCTCCAACCTTTCTGTTCTTCTCGTTGCTGTTCCATAAATAAACACAGAAACCAAAGCTACTAAAGTGCCCCCACTAAGCAGCGGACCAAAGACACTAAATCCATTGATGGTTAAGTAAATACCTCCCAGAACTCCAACTAATCCCAGAATAAATCCAAAAATTAATCCTATTCTTGAATTAGTTATGTCAGACTGAATAACTTTACTTTCAATGCTAATCCTGTGTTCAGTTTGCCTTTCAGCTTGTTTAATAATTCTATCTGCTGAACCAGGCACAACTTTTTCAAATTTTTCAAGAATATCGGGATGGGGCAAGGGACCAGCATATAGTTCAGCTTTTACAGATTGTATAACCTCCTGCTTAAACTTTTCTGGTTTATTTGAAGTCAAATTGTGGTTCCTTCTCTTCAGGAAATTGCAGTTCCAACTGATCAATAGCTACTTTAATATCATTTCCAATAGCTTTCCAATCAGAAGCGAGAGCTCGTGCATCTGCCTCTTCTTCACTTTCTGAATAGTTATATTCATTAAGTGTACTACCTAAATCTAAAATTCGAGCAATTCCTTCAATAAAGGATGGTCGTGAGAATAAAAAGAATGTGTCTCCCATATAATTAACTTTAAAATTTTATTTTTAATAAATGATTGATAAGTTTAGAAAATTTAGTAACTCCTTATGACTAAAATATCCTTTAGTATTTTCTTTGTCAAGAAATTTTATCATGACTAGTAGGCAAGTTTTATTCCAATTAATAAAATTACAAGTCAAAAAATGATGGGAGGAATCAACATCAACCCGTGGATATTAGTTTCAATTCGATAATGTGATTATTTTTACAATAGTTGATTTTGTAAGGAATATAGATATGGAGAAGTAAAAATGACTGAATATAATATGATTACAAACAGGCGATTACACTAATGTTTATACAATGAGAGAAATCTTTAAAAAATATCTCCACTCAATAGCCACCAAGTTTTCACACCCTGAAACTTCGGAAATGGGATACCGAACCGATTTCGAAATTCTTCTTCAGGGTATATTTGAAAAGATAAATGTCAAAAGAATAGACCACGATCCTAAAGCCAAGCACGGCAACAAACCTGATTTCATTGTGATGAAGAACGATATTCCCATTCTTTACATTGAAGCAAAAACTATTGGTGAATCTCTTGATAAGATTGAAAAGTCAAAGCAGATGGAAAGGTACTTTGGTTATGCTAATCTCGTTTTAACAGATTATGTTGAATTTCGGTTTTACAGGAATGGAATTAAGTACCAGGAACCGATAAAAATTGCACAGTATGATTTCGATTCAAGAACTATTACTCCCCTTCCAGATAAATTTGATTTTGCCGGAAACACTTTACTTCAATTCACTCAATCTCACAAAGAACCAATTAAATCTGGTGAACATCTTGCAAAAATTATGGGTGGGAAAGCTCAACGAATAAGAGACAACATTAAAGAAGTTCTGGCAAAGAAAGATGAAAAGAAACCAGAGATACTGAACGTTTACAACACAATTAAAAAACTTCTTGTGCACGATCTTGATGTAGAAGATTTTGCTGATATGTATGCTCAGACGCTGGTTTATGGATTATTTGTTGCAAGGTACCATGACGAAACTCCTGAAAAATTTTCTCGTCAAGAAGCGCGTGATTTAGTTCCTGCATCAAATCCTTTTCTAAGAAATTTCTTCGATCATATTGTTGGACCCAATTTTGATAAACGACTGGAATACATAGTGAATGAATTGTGTGAAGTGTTTTCTCACGCAAATATTCAACAGTTGATGAAACAATATTTTGAAAGAGGTCATGCTGAATTTATTTCAGCATCTTCCGATGAGACCCTGAAACGAGTTCAGGGTGACAATATCGGTCCTGATCCTGTGATTCATTTTTATGAAGATTTCCTTAAAGAATACGATGCTGAACTTCGCAAGAAAATGGGTGCTTATTATACTCCATTACCTGTTGTTAGATTTATTGTTCGGTCTGTTGATTATCTCCTGCAAAAAGAATTTAACCTTCCTTCTGGACTTGCCGATACTTCAAAACTTGAAAACGGAATTCATCGCGTTCAGATTCTTGATCCTGCTGTTGGAACCGGAACTTTTTTAAGTTCAGTCATTCGTGAAATTTATTTGAAGCTGAAAAACAGCGGACAAATTGGGCGCTGGACAACTTACGTCCATAACGATTTACTTCCGCGACTTCACGGTTTTGAACTGATGATGGCTCCATACACTATTGCACATCTTAAACTTAGTATGGCTTTTAAAGCCACGGGTTTTAAATACTTTAACCGCCGCCTTGGAATTTATCTCACCAACTCGCTTGAAGAAAGTGCACCTCAGCAAGAAATGTTTACTGGCTTTGGTTTTGCTGAAAGCATTGCCGATGAATCTAAAGAAGCTGCTCTTATTAAAAACGAAGCTCCTATAATGGTTGTAATCGGTAATCCACCATATAGCGTCAGTTCTGAAAATAAAAGTCCATGGATTCTTGAGTTGATTAAAGAATACAAGAAAGATTTGAACGAAAGAAATATCCAACCGCTTTCTGATGATTATATAAAATTTATTCGATATGCTGAGCATTTTATTGAGAAGAATAAAACCGGAATAGTAGCGATGATTACCAATAACTCTTTCTTAGATGGAATCATTCACCGCCAGATGAGAAAACATTTACTTGAAACATTTGATGAAATTTATATTCTCGATTTACACGGTAGTACTAAGAAGAAAGAAACTGCACCTGACGGAAGTAAAGATGAAAATGTTTTTGATATCCAGCAGGGTGTAACTATTTCAATCATGATTAAAAAAATAGGAAGTAAAACTAAAACTGCAACCGTAAGATTTACGGAAGTTTATGGAATACGAGAAGATAAATTTAGATTTCTTGATGAAAGTGAATTACAAATAATCTCATGGAAAGTTATAAAAATTACAGAACCTAATTATTTCTTTGTTCCAAAAGATTATAATGAAAAAGACGAATATTTAAAAGGTTTAGCTATCGTTGACTTGATGCCTTTCAAAACGAGTGGTATTAAAACTCACGATGATATAAACTTGGTCTCAGACGATCGATCTCAACTAGCAAAAAATATAAATGCTCTAAAGGAAGATTTTAACAGTTCTAAAGTATTTAAATATTCTTACCGTCCTTTAGAGTCAAGTTACATTTACTATGACCCAAATCTTCTAGGAAGAGCAAGAGAGAAAACTATTTTTCATTTAAAAAATGAGAATCTTGGACTTGTTTTAGTCGCTCAACCTCAAGCTGCTAATCTCAATTATTTTGATTGTATTTTTATTACAAATTGTTTAACAGATACTAATATGTTCAGGCGAGGTGGACCCTCCGTTTTTCCTCTTTACCTCTACACAAAAGACGACACTAAAATTCCGAACTTTAAAAAAGAAATTGTAGATGAGATTGAAAAGTGCGTTGGTAAAGTCACACCAGAAGATATTCTCGATTATATTTATGCTGTTCTTCACTCACCTTCGTACAGAGAAAAATACAAGGAGTTTTTAAAGATAGACTTTCCGCGAGTTCCATATCCAAAAGACAAAAACACTTTCAAAAAACTTGTTACACTTGGAACTGAACTTCGCCTACTTCATCTTCTCGAATCACCAAAAGTAAATCAGTTCATTACAACATATCCTGTTTCGGGAAATAACGAAGTCGAGAAGATAAGGTTTGAGAATAGTAGTCATGCTGAACTTGGTTCAGCATCTAAGATTCCGAAACAAGCCTGCTTGACGGCAAGGCAGGTTCGGAATGACAACAACGGAAAAGTTTTTATAAATAAAGAACAATATTTTGGTAAAGTTCCTGAGATTGTCTGGAACTTTTACATCGGTGGTTATCAGCCAGCACAAAAATGGCTAAAGGATAGAAAAGGAAGAACACTCACAAATAGCGATATCGAACATTATCAGAAAATTATTGCTGCCTTAACAGAAACTGATAGGATAATGAAAGAGATTGATAAAATTAAAATTTGAAGTAATAATTAAAAACGAGAACTAATTATGAATGAAGAACTAGAGAAAATACCCGAACAATCAAATAGTAATCAAAAACAAAATGAACTGACTTTGCCCGAATTGATAAAGTTAGCTGAACCATTGATTAAATCGTGGACAGAAAATGATAATGAAAAACATCGTCGAGAATTAGATTTCGAAAATAATATCCTAAAGGAATCAAGCCGCCAGAATCGCTTAACGACAATTGGAATCTTTATAATATCTGGTTTAGTTTTATTTATTTCAGGTGTTCTCTTTTATATTGGTCGTGATTCAACTGCAATGGATTTAATAAAACTCGTTGTTGGCTTTGGTGGCGCATTACTTGGTGGATATGGTTATGCTCGAACCAAAAGTAACTCACGAGAGAGCGATAAATAAAAGAAATAGATTCCTTCTTTTCTCTTCTTCTGAAATTAATTATTAATATTTAGTTGCCACTAATAAATATTTAATAATTAATTTGCGTGACCGAACTATGTCATCTATATATTGTCACTTAATATTTTTCGAGTAGAAAGTATTGTTAGCATTTATTTTGTAATCATTGTATGTTTCTGCAAATAAAACTTCTAAATATTTTATTGAAACAATATGAAAACTGCATTAATTATCGTTCTACTTTTTTTAGGAATTCACCAAACTAAAGCGCAACAAACAAACCCGGATTATGATTCAACGCTTGCAAAGAAACTCGGGGCAGATGATTATGGAATGAAAGGATATGTTTTCGTTATGCTCAAAACCGGAACCAATACAACAACTGATGAAGAATTCATTGACAGTTGTTTTTCCGGTCATCTTCAAAACATAAAACGTCTTGTAAAAGAAGACAAACTGATAGTTGCCGGTCCTCTTGGCAAGAACGAGAATAAGTATCGTGGAATTTTTATTCTGGATGTATCAACAATTGAAGAAGCTGAAGAATTAATTCAAACTGATCCTGCCATCAACTCGAAATTACTTGCAGCAGATTTATACAAATGGTATGGTTCTGCAGCTTTACCTGTTTATATAGAAACTTCTGATAAAATTTGGAAAGTTGGATTTTAATCTGTTATTCAGCAAATCATTTTCATTCACCACCATCCGTATAGCGATTTGATACTTAATCTTTATGGAAATCACTGAAACAATTTATATAAAATCAAGAAGCGAATGGCGAACCTGGTTAAAGAAAAATTTCAAAACAAAAAAAGAAATCTGGTTTATTTTTCCGAGTAAAGCTTCAGGTAAAAAAAGAATTTCGTATGAAGATGCTGTTGAAGAAGCGTTATGCTTTGGCTGGATTGACAGCACGATAAAGAAAATTGAAAAAGATAGTCACGTTCAAAGATTCACTCCGAGAAATCCGAAAAGCAAATACTCGCAGTTAAATAAAGAAAGATTAAAGAAATTGTTAAAATCGAAAAAGGTCATCGCATCTGTTAAAATAACTCTCGGTGATCTGGAAAATGAAAAATATATTTTTCCGATTGATATCATTGACGAAATAAGGAAGAATAAAGAGGCATGGAAAAATTATCAGAAATATTCAGAATCTTATAAAAGAATTCGTATTGCTTTTATCGATGGTGGCAGACGAAGACCTGAAGTTTTGAAACAGCGATTAACTTATTTTATAAAGATGACTGAAAAGAATAAACAGTACGGTACACCTGGAATAGAAAAATATCTATAATATTCATCTTTACCTCTTATTCTTATTCAAAATATCCTTTTCTAAATTTTCAGGGGTTTCATAAAAATAAATTATACGACTTTATTCTTTTTTAATATTTATTATATTTAATCTATGAGTTAGATTTCAGAAGTATCAAAACTTTCAGGAGGCAAGAAACAAATGCCAAAAACAGATTTAAGCAACGAAGTGAAAATAGAAGAAGGTAAAGGCAAGAGTATCTTTTTTATCACTTTAATTCTTGTTATCGGTGTAGTAATAATTTTTATTTACTCAATTGCACATGGCACCGATAAGTTTTTATCCATTCTCAGTATATCCGCTATAATTGCTTTAACAAGTGCAATTGTTGGTGCGTTCATCGGATTCATTTTTGGAATACCCAGAACTCCAGCCGCCAAAGATTCAGAAAATATCGGAGCCAATACTAATCTCGAAGAAATTTCAGACTGGATTACAAAAATAATAGTTGGTGTGAGCCTGGTTCAATTGAATCAGTTAAGCGATGGAATTTATAAAATTGGTAATACGCTTTCGCAGGGAATGGGCGGACAGCCAAGCTCGTTTGTTTTTTCTGTTTCAACAATGATATTTTATTTCGTTGGTGGATTTTTTCTCGGTTACTTATGGAGCAGAATTTATCTGCCAAAAATATTATTAACTTCAATGGAAGAAGGATATCGAAGAAAAATAAAAGAAAAAGAAAACGAACTGATGGAAACTCAATCTCTCGTTGATGATAAAAATATTAACATAGATATCAGGAAGGAAGTTGAGTCATTATTATTGCAATCCGATCCGAAAAATTATAAAGATTTTAAAGGTGAAGATTTTACAAAGGATAAATTGCAAACGCTCATTAATAAAATCATTGATAAGTTTGAAAATAATGATGCACAAATATTATTCGGACAAATTATTATCGCTTTATATAATATCAGAAATTACAATTTAATTAATGAGCTTGCTGATCAATATAAAAAGGATATCGACATTAGTTATAGTACCTGGACAGACATTGCACTGGCGAATATGAATTTATATAACACCAACAGAGATAAAGAATATTACAAACGAATGAACGAAGCAATTGCCAACACACGCAAATCTATTTCCGATTACGGAGTTACTTATGCAATTGAATTATATTTTGAATTAATCGATTTGACGATTGCAATCCAGGATAAAGATGAAAAGATTAAATCACGGGCTGAAGAAAACATTCAGTCAATACTTGATGAACTAAAATTAAAACCCGATGTTGCAGCTTTCGAAGCTATTAATTATATGAACAAAAATGAAGTCATACCCAGATGGATGGATTACAATAAATTATTACGGGATAATTTTGCTGAAGCATACAACCAAATTGATAAGAAGAGTAAGACGTACAAGGAATCAAATCCTGACCAGACGAAATATTATCAGACAGAAGCATAATTGTATTTTGGATTTCCCGATTATTGCTCAGTATTGATATGATTCAATCAAAATTTAAGAATAGTGTTATAGACTAATTACAAACACATTAGCTTGCTTGTGAATCCTAAAATCTTAAATCGTGAAATAAGATAAGAAAATTATTCCCGGATAATACTAAAGCTTCTTAAAAAATTTTCAGCATTTATTTTTTTTGCTGCCTGTTTGTTTTTTAAATTATAACACTTGATGACACAACTGTTTTTAATTAATTTGTAAGCTATAAAAAAGCAATTGCGTATATCCCTACGAAAAGGATGACAAAGCGAAATATTGCATAAGGAATTATGTTAGTGGCAACCGTATGACGACAAACCGTAGACAATGACAGACGAAATAAAAAAGGAACTCTTAAGACTTGAAATTCAACACGACATCAAAATTTTGTATGCTGTTGAAAGTGGAAGCCGTGCTTGGGGTTTTGCTTCAACTGACAGCGACTGGGACGTAAGATATATATACATTCATCGGCTTGACTGGTATTTGAAAATTGACGACAAGAAAGATAATCAAGAAGAAATTTTACCCAACGACATTGACCTTGCAGGCTGGGAATTAAAAAAAGCATTACGACTTTTTAGAAAATCTAACCCACCAATGCTGGAGTGGTTAAGAAGTCCAATTGTTTACTTACAGCAGTTTACGACAGCAGACCGACTTCGTGACTTGACAAAGGAATATTTCAATCCAAAATCTTGTATTCACCACTACTTACATATGGCGGAAGGTAATTACAGAGAGTATTTGCAAAAAGACAGCGTAAGAGTTAAAAATTATTTTTATGTTCTTAGACCAATACTTGCGTGTGACTGGATTAAACAAACAAACACAATGGCTCCAATGGAGTTTCATAAACTTTTAGACAGCCAAGTAACAGACCAGAAGGTCAAAACAGAAATACAAAACTTGCTGAAACGAAAAATGGCAGGTGAAGAACTAAACGAAGAACCCAAAATTCAAATTCTTAACGACTTCCTTGAAAGTAAAATTCAGTTTTACAGCGACTATGTAAAATCATTAGGACAAATTTCACAGCCAGACACAGAAAGGCTTGACGAACTATTTAAACACACAATTTATGAAGCGTGGGACAAGAACGGCAGCCACTAACACGGGTTTTGCGTCAGGCGGGCTGACGTGCAAACTTAGAGCTTTGTGCTTCTAATAAACTTTAGTAGTAAATTGAAGCTTTGTGCTCCGAAACCCGCCTGAACGCAAAGCCCGCAACCGTTAGCGGCAAGCTGACGAGATAAAATAACTATATCGAAAATTAAATGGATAAAAGAATTTATATTAAGGAATGGTTAGAATTAAAACCATATTGGAAACAAACCGTAACGGACAGCTATTATCTCAAGGTTTGCAATGATGTTAAGAAAGTTATTACAACCAATAAACAATCGTTCGTTCTACAGAAATATTTGGATAAAGAATATATTAACTTTTTATCTTGCTTTCTAACGTCATATTTCGAAGACTTAATCTCAGAAACAAACATTTGGAACTCTTTCGTAAGAATTCATCAAAGATTATATAGAAAGCAACTCCCATTTTATAATTTGGATGAGTATTATGAAGAAGAAATTAATCCTCAAGACGTTAGTTTTTTAATCTGGTATTTTTTAAATACAGTGCAAGAAGAAAAATTCATTTCACCTTTTAACGATTTTATTGTAGAAACAGCAGAAAAGATAAAAGATGTATTTGATGAAGCATGGGAGAATGCCCCAGTGAATGAATCTTTAAAATCTTTTTACCAAATAGACGAAAATGAAGAAGACTATTATGTTGCTCGTAATTTAATCGATACAGTACTATTTAAAACTTATCTGTTTTATCCTGATACTTCATTTAAATTACAGGAACAAGAAATTGAGATAATTGAAAGTAGCAAAGGTGGCGAGAATATAACAATGTTCTTGAACGAAAATAGAGATAGAACATTACATAAAACTCATACTAGGTTACTTGGCTTAAAAGGAAAAGAGTGGGTTTCTGAAATTTTAGGTAAAAATCATCTTCTGAATAAAGACTTTCTAGCTATCTCAAAAAAAATACAAGGATTTTTCTTGTATAAAGGACAAGACAATAACAATATCTTTATTGAGCATATTGCATCAAGTAAAAAATTCAATCTAACAAAGAAATCTTTTAACCATTCAAATACTTTGAAGGAGTTGGATACAATTTTATTTATGGGTATTGCACAATGGAAAAATGAATGGTGGTTTTCTGGTGTGTTTTTCCAACAGCCATTTATTCCTGATTTAATACTTGACGAAAAAAATTCATTGGAAAGCAGAATGGCAGTTAATTTTTTAGACCATCAAAGACAACAAACTGATGAGATGCTTAAAAAACAATTATCGGCATTTAAAGATTTTAATAATGGCTCACAGATAGCATTTTTACCATCAGAAAGAATTGAGGAATTTTATAAAGGATACATTGAATTCTTTAATAATACTTTAAATCTATCTGAAACAGAAATCAGGGAGGCAAAACAAAGAGCAAGAAATGAAGGATTTTTTGGTACCAGTGATAAGCATAAAGATTTTTCCGAAATATCAGAAACAGGATTAGTTTTCTTTAATCCTAATAGCGGAAGTGAAATAGCAATGGCTGTAAATTCTGCATTCCCAATGTCATTAAATCAATATTATAAAGAAGAAGATAGTGAGGAACATGTAATGCGTTTATTAATGGATGAGAGTTCGTCAACAGAATTGGTTATGTACTGCATTGATAATTGTAAGACTAATTTGTCGTTTTTTAAAAAAGGTATTGGTAAAAAATACTTAGATGATATTGATTTTTTGTTAAGATTTTGGAAAAAGGATAATTATCACACAATACCATCTATTACTTATACTGGGCAAAATCAATAAACAGCCAACGGGTAACAAGTGGTTTTGCAAGAGTGGCAGAAAACATCTTTGATTGAGTTTATTTGCTAAACTTGATGTTCGATCTTCGCTTGGAAATTTCGGCTAAAATGCCGCTCGCAAAGTTGCAAAACCGTTATCTCAATTTCTAAACCCTCTTAAAAACTCTTCAACACTCATTCGTTTCTTCCCTTCTTGTTGAAGTTCAAGAATTTTTAAAGCATTTTTTCCGCAACCGATTATTAATTCATTCCGTCGGGAGCCGGATTTGTCAATTTTTGTTTGTTCAATCTGAAATGGTTTCAGATCATTTCTTCCCATTACCTGTGTTTTATAAATCTTTATCACTTTATCATTGTAAATAAAGAAAGCACCCGGATATGGAGAAAGTCCACGGACAAGATTATGAATTTCAGTTGCTGATTTATTCCAATCTATGTGACAAATTTCTTTTGTTATCTTCGGTGCTGGTGATGCAAGCGAATCATCCTGTTGTTTCAATTCATATTTTCCTGATTCTCCGAAGGAGTCCTGTCGGACAATAAGTTTAACTGTTTCAAGAACAAGCTTTGCACCAAGTTCGCTCATTCTATCGTGAAGTGTTTCAAAATTATCATCAAGATTAATCTGAACTTTTTCCTGTAGATAAATATTTCCGGTATCAACTTTTTCTGCAAGCTTGAAAGTAGTTAAACCGGTTTCTGTTTCACCATTTATCAATGCCCATTGGATCGGTGCAGCACCGCGATACTTTGGGAGAAAAGATCCGTGAAGATTAAAAGAACCGAACTTTGGAATTTCAAAAACTTCTTTCGGTAAAATTCTGAATGCAACAACTACAAATAAGTCGGGTTGCAGCGATTTCATTTCTTCAATGAATTCTAAATTGCCTTTTAATTTTTCTGGCTGGTAAACTTGCAAGTTGTGCTCAACTGCAAATTGTTTTACCGGAGTGAAAGATATTTTTTTTCCTCTTCCCCGTTCTTTATCAGGCTGAGTTACAACTGCTGAAATTTTATAATTATAGTCGAGAAGAATTTTAAGTGAAGGAATGGAAAAATCCGGAGTACCCATGAAAATAATGTTCATAGCTTGTCTATTTAATTAAATAATCATTTGACTCGCTGACAGGGTACTCGATATCAATTTTGCGCTTCTTAATTTTTTCAAGATGTTTTTTATACTGCTTCTTCAAATCATCACCAAAATAATCAATAAATAATACACCCTGCAGATGATCATACTCATGCTGAATCACACGAGCTAACAACCTGTCAGCTTCAATTGTGTGCTCTTTCATATCAACATCGTAAAAAGAAACGGAAACATTTTCCGGTCGTATTATTTCTTCGCGCAATTCAGGAATGCTCAAACATCCTTCTTCGATAGAAGTCGTTTCATCCGATTTAGAAATAATTTTAGGATTAATCATCACAATAGGTTTGAAATTTTCATAACCCTCAACCGGCGAAATATCAGCAACAAAAATCTGTTTGTTCAATCCTATCTGATTTGCAGCCAGTCCGACTCCGTTTGCATTACGCATAGTATCAAACATATCCGTTATGATTCCGATTATTTTATCATCAATATCATTAACGACTGAAGTTTTTTTTCTTAATATTTTATCACCGCAAAGGGTGATTGGAACGATTGACATAAATTTATTAGATAATTTAATTGCTTAATATTCTATACAAAATTAAAGACTGCAAATGGAATAAAGAAACCAGTAAATCATCTGACATAAAATTTTGCTTAAATATATAATTACTTTTTTCAAAGTAAGATAAATCACAGGTTTTAACCTGACTTACATTTTCCATATCGATATGCTTGTGTAAAAGTATGTAGAGAAAAGTATGACAACAGTAATAATATCACCCAAATATCAGATCGTTATTCCAAAAATTATAAGGGAAAGACTTAATCTTAAACCTGGTCAGAAACTGCAAATTATTAATGTCGGTGACAAAATTGAGTTTGTGCCAATTCAAGATATAAAACAAGCAAGAGGTTTTCTTAAAGGAATAGACACGAACATCAAACGTGAAAGTGACCGCGAATGAATTTAGTAGATTCATCGGCATGGATGGAATATTTTGCAGATGGTAAAAATGCAAAACACTTTGCACCTATGATTCAGGATTTAAAAAACCTTGTCGAATCCATTATAAATGTTTCTGAAGTTTATAAAAAGATAAGTCAGCATCGTGATGAAAATAGTGCTATTCAGGCAATTGCGGTTATGCAGCAAGCTGAAGTTTTAGAAATTACTTCCCAGATCGCTATTGAAGGTTCGAAAATCAGTATCCAAAATAAAATTCCAATGGCTGATTCCCTAATAATTGCAAGTGCAAGAAGTGTAGGAGCAAAGATTTGGACTCAGGATTATAACTTCAAAGGAATTGATAACGTATTATTCTTCAAAAAATAAGAACTTACTTTAGTCAAGCTAAAAGCTTTCCATCTTTCATCAGCATTTTTCCATCCATCCAGACAGTCGGCTTCTTCACAACGCCGTCGAGATGAATCGGAACATTTACACTTCCGCCCATCGAAACATTATTGCCAAGTGCAATGTGAATTGTTCCCATAACTTTTTCGTCTTCAAGCAGAACACCGCTCAACTTAGCAGAATCATTTGTTCCAATACCAAACTCAGCGATATTTCTTGCTTCTTTACCCACAGAATCTAATTGCTGTTTTAATTTTTTTGCCAGAGTTCCACCGGAAATTTTTGTTGCGTAGCCGTTCACGACTTCAATTCTGATATTAACATTTTTTATTAGTCCTAATCCTGCGAATGAACCATCAGTAACAAAAACTCCATTAGCTGTTCCTTCAACGGGAGCTAAAAATGCTTCGCCTGTAGGAAGGTTACCACTTTCACCTTTTGCATGAAATAATCCTTTACTTGCATAAGCTTTTCTTCCTTTAATACTGAATGAAATGTCCGTTCCAGCCGGAGCCGTGACTTTAATTTCACTTCCGGTTTCCAGAAGTTCTGTCAGCCTGATTGTTCTTTTTGAAATTGATTTATAATCAGCATTCATTCCGCGAATCATCACATCTTTTGTAATTCCGGGAAATGTTGCAATGCGTACTCCTTTTGCTGATGCTGCTCTTCTTGCATTTGTATGAGTTAAAGATTTTGCAGTCGGACAAAACACGACATCAAATTTTTGCATTAATTCAGTTACTTCAGGAGATGGTTCTTCTCCATTTATCTTACCTGATTTCATTTCGACAAGAAGCGAAGAATAACCAAGCCTTATTGCATTTTCGTAAAGTGATAGTCCAATTTCTCTTTTTACTTCATCCGTTATTACAAGAATTTTTTCATCTTTCTTCGCACCCATACAATCGCGTATTGCTATCTGAGATGCAGTATCAAGTTTTGTTATTTTTTTCATAATTACCCCGATAAATTTTTTAAAGAAGTGGAAAACCAACGTTAAGTTGAAGTACGGCAGTAAAGCCACCTGATTCAATGAATTTACTTTCAGTCCATATAGCTTGTTCTGGAATTTGCACCGGATTGAGGAACGGTGTCCCGTTCGCATCATGGACATTATCAACTACCAGAAATGAATAACCGGCTAACCCCTCAAAGCTTACATAATCTTTTATGATCGCTACAATAACTCCCGTACCGATTGAATATCCTATTACTCCGGAATCACTTTTATATTTGCTTACATCTGATTCGCCAGGTAAGTCAGTAGTTTGTGTGAGAGTTACATTGTTAAAATTTAGTGAACCATCAAGAATTTTCCAGCTAATTACTTTTGTAAATTCCCAACCAACATCAAGACCGACTGACCAGCTTTTTAGTGTTAAATCCATTGTGTGATTGTCAGTATTTGTACTACCGCCGACTGTAGCTTTATCATTTTCATTAAGATATTGGTAAAATCCTTTTGCAGTAATCATAATATTATTCTCAAAGGTTGCACGAAAAAAATTCAATCCTACTCTGTAGCCATCAGCAGAAGAAAATTCATTCAAAGGCGAATGAACGTATTCGAGTGAATTCCAGAATCTGATATATTCATTTAAACCTGCAGGATTGTATTTCTGATAAGAATATCCCCCATAACCGCCAACAAATCCAAGACAACCGAAACCAAATGTCTGGCAACGACAGGGAATTGTAAAGGTAATCACAAAAAATATTATTGTTGAAAAATATCCGCTTTTATTCACATCTCTATTCACTGATATTATAATAAAAGCTATTTAAAAAATTAATTAAATGGAATTCCAATCGTTAGAACTGCAGCGGCAAAAAATCCTCCGCCATCAATGAAGTCACCATTTGTTTGAAGATCAACAAAGTCTTCTTTGTCTCTCATGGCTTCAATTGAAAAAAATGAATAACCGCCAAGCGCTTCAATAGCTATGTAAGGTGGAAATGGATAATAAACCATGCCAGCATCAAATGAGAAACCAAGATTAGACTCAGTTGACTCAAACTCTTGTTTTGAATCGCCATTGGAAACAGAATGAATATCATTAGTCAGGTTAACGGAATTAAATGTCATCAGTGCATCGAGCAATCTGATATCAAAATTATTACTAATTACATAAGAAAGTCCAAGACCTAATGCCCAGGTATTCATTTGCAATTCGAGTTTCTGAGTCTCATCACCTGAACCAGCTTCCTGAAGTTCTTTAACTGATTGGTAGTAAACTTTAAGTGTAGCGAGAAGATCATCTTGTCTTAATCCAATAATATTAGCACCGGCTCGCCATCCATGAGCAAAACCAAAATCTTCAAAATTTTCTTTGAGAATAGGGTTAGCTTCAATCAAACCATTTAAACCTTCAGCACTGTATTGCTGGAAACCATATCCTCCAAAAATTCCGCTGCTCAGAAGTGAGGAGAAGATTGAACCCATTCCACAACAGTCATCTTGTGCATTGGATCTATTTGCATTTATCAAAATCAATATCCCGGTTAAGAAAATGTAAATTTTTTTCATTAAGGCTCCTTTATTAGCTGATGAAATTATGTTGGGAAAAAATAATAATATTAATAATCATGATTTTTTTTGTTTCATTCCAAGCTCAAGTCCATGACCTTTGGGTCCGGTTTCGGATTTACGCAGTAGATAAGCGAACAACAAACCAAGAAAACCAAGAATAGAAAATATCCACATACCGAGATTATAACCAGCAGGATTTTCTGCACTCGCACCCGAAAAATCATTAGCAAATCCAATCAGTAAATTAAAACTAAAAAGCCCGATGTTTTGAATCATTGTCATTAAACCGTAAGCCGTACCGAGTTTTGACTGATCTACAATAATTGCAACCGACGGCCACATAACTGCTGGAACAAGTGAAAAAGCAATTCCCATCATTGCCATTGGTAAAATAAGATAAATAGGAATCGCAGCATCTATATCAAAAAATGAAATTGTAATATTCACAAAATCACTTTCATGCATTACATCAGGTTTTCCAAATTGATAAGCCATCATTAAATAAACCGGGATTATTAACAGTGAGCCGAACATCATTAGTAAAGATCTTTTCCCGATTTTATCTGCAAGCAAACCAAATAGCGGAGTGAAAATCATAGCAGCAAGAGTAAGTATGCTCGAAAGATTTCCACCAACTTCTCTGCTTGTTCCGTGAGCTTCCTGAAAAAATTTAATTGCAAATGTCTGGAATGGAAACATTGCCGAATAAAATGTTACGCACAATGCGGTTATATACCAGAATGATGTTGAAAATGATTTCGCTTTTAGAAAGAGGATTAACATGCCGACAATTAAAATTATAAGATAAATAGACCAGTTATCTGATGAAACAGTAGTTAATATTATTAACAGTACTGCAATTCCGGAAAAGATAAGCCATCGCTGTTTTTCTTTTACTCTTAAAATATCTGAGAGCAATATTGCATCCTGCTCGCCTTCTTTGGGTAAATCAAAATTCTTGCTTGCATACAGATCAAGAAAGAAATACAATGCAATGCAAACTAAAGCAAAAACTCCGCCAGCAACCGTTATCCAGAGTGGTGATTGCCAATATTCATATAAACTTTTTCCCCAGCTTGGAGAATTAAGCGCAAGAAATGAACCTAATCTTGCTACTGTCAGATTTAATCCGAATGCAAATGATAATTCTTTACCTTTAAACCAACGTGCAATAATTGTTGTGATTGCAACTATCATCGATTCTGCACCAAGCCCAAAAATTAATCTTCCGGCAGACATCATCCATATATTGCCTGTCACTGCTGTTACTATCGAACCGAGGGTAATGAGTACGGTAAAAATCAGAACGGAGGTTTTAGTTCCGATTCTATCTATCACCAATCCACCTACAAGCACCATAATAATATTCGGGAATGAATAAATAGCATTCAGCAGCCCGATGTTTGAATCAGAAAATCCAAGCTGTGCTTTTAATAGATCTGCCAGCGGACTAATGCTGTCATAGATATAATAATTGCCCATCATTGCTAAACTTATCAACAGCAATGCAGTCCATCTTAAAAATGATGTAGGCTGAGGTTTCAAAGAAAGTTCAGTTGTATTCATAATATTTTTGATTTTGTCAGTCTGAGCCCTTCGATAAACTCAGAGCAAGCACTGCCGAAGACTGAATTAATTTTTTTTAAGTCACATTTCGACCTGCCTGACAGGCAAGCTTGCAAGCTCATTGTGACAGATTGAATAATTTAATTATCAACAACAATAAAATAAAAAGCAGATACCTGATAAAAGTATCTGCCTTTAAAGTTACACACATCGATAAATTATTTTACCGGAATATTTTTTAAAACATTCACAAGCTGGCGATAAAATTCCGGTACTGTTGAGATCTGTAATTTCTCATCAGGCGAGTGAACGCCAAACATTGTCGGTCCGAATGAAATCATATCCATATCCGGATATTTTTCTTTTATTATTCCGCACTCCAACCCTGCGTGGATTGCAGTTACGTGTGGTTCTTTTCCGTACAACTGATTGAATGTTGATTTGAAAACTTTCAGAATGTCAGAACTAATATCCGGTTTCCATCCGGGGTATCCATCACCATACGATATTTCCGCACCAGCAAGCTGTAAAACCGAAGTAACCATATTTGTAATATCAACATTTTCTGATGCCACTGAACTTCGTTGACTGGTTACAATGTTTATATTCTTTCCAACCGTTTCTACCACAGCCAGATTGTTTGAAGTTTCAACTAATCCGGGAATATCATTCGACATTTTTATAACACCGTGCGGAATTGAATACAAAGCATTTATTAATCGTTTTTGAGTTTTTTCATCAATAAATTTTTCAGGCATATCATGTTTCTCTAATGAGACTGAAAGATCAGGCTCAACAGCAACAAATTCTGCCTTTACTTTATCATTGTATTTTGAAACAAACTTTTTCAATGTCTTCTCATCTTTTTTCGGAACGGCAACAACAGCAAAAGCCTCACGAGGAATTGCGTTATGTTTATTACCACCATTTATTGATGAAAGTTTAATTAACTCATCTTTCGAATATTCAAAAATTAATCTATTAAGTATTTTGACTGCGTTCCCTCGTCCAACGTGAATTTCAAGTCCTGAATGTCCACCTTTTAATCCTGCAACTTTTATCTCAAATGATGAATAATTCTTTGGTGCTTTTTCCAATTTAGCTTTGAACTTAGCTGCGGTATTTTTTCCACCAGAACAGCCAATGAATATTGTTCCGAGTTCTTCAGAATCCATATTGATTAGTATGTCAGCTTTAAGCCATCCTTTCTTCAAACTTGAAGCGCCTGTCAATCCTGTTTCTTCATCAAGTGTGAAAAGACATTCAAGTGGTCCGTGTTCTGCATCTTTAGATTCTAAAACTGCAAGAGCAGTGGCAAATCCAATTCCATTATCAGCACCAAGAGTTGTTCCTTTTGCTTTAACCCAATCACCGTCAATGTATGGTTGAATTGGGTCGTTATCAAAATCGTGTTTGACACCTCTGTTTGATTCGCAAACCATATCAATATGTCCTTGAAGAACAACCGTCTTTAAATTTTCTTTTCCGGGTGTTGCCGGTTTACGAATTAAAATATTTCCGAATTTATCTCTTTCAGTTTGAAGACCAAGTCTTTTACCCACTGAAATTACATACGCAGCAATCTTCTCTTCTTTTTTTGAAGGGCGTGGATATTTACAAATCTCTTCGAAGTGATGCCAGACTAATTTTGGTTCTAAGTGACCTAATACGTTTCCCATGATTTTCTCCTATCTGTTTATTTCATTAAAGGATATTAATTTTTGTTCATACAGTTGAAAAATAAATTTTGTTATTCTTTCTTCTGCCTGATCAAGATTATTACCAAATTTTTCCGTAACGACATTTATTATTTCCTGGACATTGTTATTACCATCAATATTTATCCAGACCGCTGAACCGAACTTTTCCAGATTAATTCTGAAGTCAGCAGATTTAAGCTTTGGTACGATGAATTTTTTGGCAAGCTCGTTTTTAAATTTTGGAACAATAACGGTTACCAGTAACTCTTTATCTACCTCTTCTGAAAAAAGTTTGAATGGAGTAAGATCAAGAGTGTTGCTGTTTTTTAATATTTTCTTTCGTTCTTTTAAGGTTAACTGCATATTAAAAATACAAGGAACGTTTTTAGGAAACGCTCCGTATAAATAAAATTATTACATAGAAACATGCGGAGGCGGCGGATCGTCAGGCTTGCCTGCATTCTTCAGTGGAATGTTAACGAGCAGCCAGCCAATAAATGCAAATACAATCAAGCTGATAATGAATGACGGTTCTGCGAAAAATGCAAAGAGAGAAACTTCCCAGAACGCAAATGCCGCGAATAACAATCCGATCAAAGCTTCTCCGGCAATTAAACCCGCAGCAATCAATATCCCGGTGTTCTCTACACGCGATTTCTGTGCATCGTTGAATTGTTTCTTATCATTATATTTTTCCACAATACCTTTAATTAAACCGCCGACAAAAATTGCAAAAGTAGTACCTAATGGAAGATACATTCCAACGCTTACAAGCATCGGACTTTTTACATTCATCAGAATAAAACCAACACCCATAAGCATTCCAACGAAAATCAAAATCCAATCCATCTGACCTGCAACAATTCCCTTAGAAAGAATTGCCATCAAACTTGCCTGAGGAGCTGGCAGAGCATCTCCACCAAATCCTGTTCCTCCTGATTTAATATCTCCTTCGTGAAGGATTAATAACGGAATGAACATAACTGCCGCAGATACTACAACACCTATAACATCACCAACCTGCATTTTCCAGGGAGTTCCTCCAAGGATATGACCTGCTTTTAAATCCTGAAGCATTTCACCTGCAACTGCTGCTGCAACACAGACAACAGCAGCAACACCAAGAACGGCAGCAACACCTGCTTCGCCTTTCATTCCTAATGCAACCATTAAAATTGCAGCAACAACGAGAGTTGATAATGTTAATCCGCTAATGGGATTATTACTAGAGCCGATTATTCCAACAAGATAACCTGAAACTGCTGCGAAGAAAAATCCAGCAACAATCATAACAATTGTGGCTACTAAAGCCGCAAAAATATCCTGAGAGAAGTAGTTGTAAATAAAAAATGTTGCGACAGCTGTACCGAGTATTCCTATCATCACCCATTTAAAACTAATATCTTTTTCAGTCCTGATTTCAACAAATTCACCTGTAGCAGCTTTCTTTACATCACTGATTGAGCGTGCAATACCTGTCATAAGACTTTTTCGCATTCTCCATAATGTAAATCCGGCACCAACTAACATTCCACCAATAGCAATTGGTCTCACATAATCTTTCCAGACCTGAACCATAGTAGTAGCCCAATCAAAATCTGCAGGAGTTTCTGTACTGAAATATTTAAAGAAAGCGATTGTTGGCGCAAGTAATCCCCAAGCTAGTACTCCACCACTAAAGTTAAGAGATGCGAGTCTTGGACCGATAATATATCCAACACCGATATATGCTGGACTAACGTCAGGTGAGCGGAAGAAAATATGTCCTTTACCAACATTTATCATTGAAGTCCAGGAAGTAGCAAACAATTTAAATTGACCAAGTGCCTGAATTAAAGCACCGATTCCCATTGCACTGAAGAGAAATTTAGAACCACCGGTGCCGTGTCTGCCAGCTTTATGAATTTCCGCAGCAGCAACTGACTCAGGAAAAGGTAATTCAACATCTTCAACCATTACTCTTCTAAGTAAAGCAACGAACATAATTCCAAGAATACCACCTGCGATCATTATCGCAACTGATATTAAAAAATTTTCAGTTGTAAAGAATGGTACCCAGATTCCACCAATGAAGAATGCAGGTAATGTAAAGATTGCACCTGCAGCTATTGATTCACCAATTGAACCAACAGTACGGGTAAAGTTTTCTTCAAGAATAGAACCTTTCATAATTTTTATCAAAGCCATCCCGATAACTGCTGCAGGATATGTAGCAGCAATTGTCATTCCTGCTTTTAATCCCAGGTAAGCATTTGCAGCACCAAGAACTACAGCTAATATTAAACCGATGATTAATGCACGAATGGTAAACTCAGCCATTGAGGTTTCAGGAGAGACGAAGGGAACAAATCGTTTAGTCTCGGCCATAAGATACTCCTTAACTACGTGGAAGAAATAGTTGTTTTTCCGTAAAACGGATTTGAGTTCAAAAATTAACGAACAAATATAAACAGCTTTTAATAGCTCATCAACAAGTTAAACGAGTATTTTTTTACATTATTTAAGATTTCTTATTAAACGAAGATATAATAGTTTGCGATTTCGGATTTCGGATTTACGAACTAAAATTTATCTTTTTGATTTAGCTGTTTTATTTGTTGATACAAATATTGCAGTAAGTTCATCGGCTTCTTTCAATAAAGATTCAATCTTAGTTTTAGGCAACAATCCGCTTTCAATTATTAGTTCTAACCAAAATGCAGATTCATCAACTTCTTCTTAAACAATATTGATTTTATAAATGAAGTCAGATTTGGATTTTGCCCTGCAAGCAGCCCTGTAATTTGCACCCACAGATGTTCCTGATCTAAGCAGTTGATTCCCAATAACCCGACCAGTTGAATTATTTGGGAGTGCATTGACAAGTTTGATTATTCGAAGTGCAAACTCTTTTGTTCTCTTATTAAGTTCATCTCGATTCATTCTTTTACCTTTCTAAATGATAATTTTATTTGATGATTAAATCCGAAATCAGAAGACTTGCTTTCTCATTCCGATATGGCATAACGCAAAATCATATTTCACAGGATCATTTGGATCAAACTTTTTTAGATTGTTGGTAATTTCCTCTGCCATTTTCCAGCTTACATTTTTCTTTTTCGTCAATTTGAGCTGCTTACAGATTCTGGCAATGTGAGTATCAACAGGAATAATAAGTTTTGAAGTTGGAATTTCATCCTGCTTGCCGGACAGGCAGGTCCATAAACCAAAATCGAGTTCATCTTTTCGAACCATCCAGCGAAGAAAAAGATTCATTCGTTTGCAGGCACTTCCCTTTTCAGGTAATGGGAACATAAAAGCTATTCCTCTGCTTAATGTCCTGAATTTTTCATTTGCTTTTTCAAGAAAATATTTATTGAAAAATGTGATAGAGTTTTTAAGATTTTCTTCCCCGGCATTGTTTCCGACAAGAAATAAATTTTTAAGCGAACCAAACTCATCATAAGCGATTTTTAACAACTGAAAAAAGTTGAATATATCTTCCGAAGAATAAAATCTATGCGTAAATGATTTGTGTGAATTTGATATTTGTAAAGAACTTTTTTTGATAAATTCGTAAGGTTTATTATTACAAATAAGTAAAAATTTATTAAGCGAGCTTATTATTTGCTTCATATTTCCAAAAGCAAAAACCGAAGCTATGAATGCCATTACTTCAATATCATTTTCATCGTTAAATCGATGCGGGAATTGAAGTGGGTCTGGTTCAATTTTTGTTTTATCGAAGGCTTTGTAATGATATTCAAGTTTATCGTGAAGCGTCATGAATTTGAAGTATTATAGGTTTATAAGATTATCTGATTGTTAAATGATTTTTAAAATATAAGTCTCTAATTTTAATTAATTCTTGAAATTCAAATCAAATAAAATTATGAAAACTCAGCAACTAATTTTAGTTTTATTCTTCTTTGGAATAAATTCAATTTTCCCCCAACAATTTCATCAACTTGCAGATGCCGTCATCGAAAAAGATACTGCGAAAATAAATCAACTGCTTCAATCAGGAGTTGATATAAACATTCAGGATGAAACTTCGGGCACAACTGTTTTAATGATTGCAAGCAGCTATTATTACTATGAAGATATTGTTGAGTTCTTAATAAGTAATGGTGCCGATGTAAATCTCAAAGACAAAGAAGGAAAAACTGCACTTCTCTGGGCTGCGAGTAATTCACTGCCAAATGCAAAAATACTAATCGAAAATCATACAAATGTCAACAGTGCTGCTAATGATGGAATGACTGCTTTCCTTCAGGCATCACTCGGTGTGTCATCTGGTAAAGTAACAATTGAAATGTGTGATCTTCTGAGAAAAAAAGGTGCAAATATTAATGCTGCTTTAACAAAAAAAAGTGCGATGGGGTGGACGGCTATTCATTATGCTGCTATAAATGGTGATGCTGCGCTTGTTAAATATTTAATTAAACATGGCGCAAATATAAATAAGGCAACAGGAGAAGGATCATCTCCACTTTATTTAGCTAAACTGGGTAATCACGAAGAAGTCATAAGCATACTGAAAAAAGCCGGTGCAAAAGAATGATTATTCACTTATTCTGAAAAATTTCTATGTATATATTTACAACAAATTAATAATCAAGTCTGAGGATTAAGTGAATAAAATTAAAATATTAGCAATGATTTTTATCCTGTTAAATGTGCCCACGATAAAAGCTCAAAGTAGTGGTATCGGTTTAGGTGTAATTGTTGGAGAACCAACCGGTGTCAGTTTTAAATATTGGACAGGAAGTACTACAGCTTTTGATGCAGCACTTGCATGGTCATTCGTTGATGAAGGTGCTTTTCATATTCATGGTGATTATTTATTTCATAATATGAGATTGATAACTATTCCAGATGGTTTGCTGCCATTCTATTATGGAATAGGTGCAAGAATTAAAACTGCTCACGATACAAAACTTGGAGTTCGTGTTCCGTTTGGATTAGCATATCTGTTTCATAATGCACCTGTAGATATTTTTCTTGAGATTGTTCCAATCCTTGATCTGACTCCAAAAACTGATTTCGGAATAAATGCTGCACTTGGAGCCCGATACTTCTTTAAATAAAATAATGATAACACATTAAAACTCATTAAAAACGGAGGCAACATGAAAATTCATAAAATGACATTTCTTTTTTTATCAATACTTTTCTGTTCGGTTAACATCATTAATGGTCAGCAAGAAAATCCTCAGGCAGAAGAAATGAAAGCCTGGACAGAATACATGACACCAGGACCGATGCATGAAATGCTGGCAACGAGTGTTGGAGATTGGAAAACTATTTCAAGATTTTGGATGGACGCATCAGGCGAACCAATGGAAACAGAAGGAACAAGAAAAACTGAAATGATACTTGGTGGTAGATATCAAAAATCAACGCACAACTCCACTATGATGGGAATGTTGACAGAAGGATTATTTCTCATAGGTTTTGATAATGCAACTCAGGAATTTACTGCAGTTTGGATTGATAATATCGGAACAGGTACAGCAATCGCAAATGGAAGTTATGACGAAAGCACGAAATCAATTAATTTGAAAGGCACTATGGTTGATCCGATGAGTAAATCGAATGTTAATTTCAGAGAAGTCTATAAATATTTAGATAACGATCACCACTTGCTTGAAATGTATATTGTCGTTGATGGAGAAGAATCTAAGTTAATGGAAATAGAATTTTTCAGACAATAAATTAACATCATATTCATCATTTAGGTGAAGAATAACTTCCTGACTTTTTTAGTATATGAGGGTTATGTTTAAATTTGTTATCGTGATATGAAAAATACTGGCGAATGAATAAAGACTTGAAAATAAAACTCAAATCAAAATTCAAATTTTATCCCGTCACAAAAATTAACTGGAAAGATTTCGAAAACTTGTTTGGCGAAAAAGGTGCGTGTGCTGGTTGCTGGTGTATGTATTGGCGAATGCGCAGAAAAGATTATGATTTGCAGCGTGGTTCTGGTACAAAAAGGATAATGAAAAATCTCGTTAATAATGGAACCGTTCCGGGAATAATCGCTTATGACAATAATAAACCCGTTGGATGGTGTTCAGTTGCGCCGCGAGAAGATTTTCCGGTGCTAGAAAATTCAAGACTGCTTAAAAGAATTGATGAAAAACCAGTCTGGTCAATCGTATGTTTTTTTATTCAGAAAGAATTTCGTAAAAAAGGTTTGAGCTTGGAATTACTGAATGCAGCAATAACATTTGTAAAAATGAATAAAGGAAAAATTATTGAAGGTTATCCGGTTGAACCAAAATCCGGAAAAACTGCTGATGTATTTGCATGGACAGGTTTAGCATCAGCATTTAGAAAAGCAGGATTTAAAGAACTTGAAAGAAGGTCTGAAACCAGACCTATAATGAGATATATTATATAAATCAATTAGATAGGATCGTAATGACAGATAAAAAATTCGAGAAAAATTTATTGTGTATTGGCGCAGGTTATGTTGGTGGTCCAACAATGGCAATGATTGCACATAAATGTCCTCAATATAAAATAACAGTAGTTGATGTTATGCCTGAAAAAATTGCTGCCTGGCAAACAGATGACTTACCAATTTATGAGCCCGGATTACTTGAATTAGTAAAATCCTGCCGAGGAAAGAATCTTTTTTTCTCCACAGACGTTGAGAAAGGTATCAAAGAATCGGATATCATTTTTATTTCAGTAAATACGCCAACTAAAACTTTTGGTGAAGGCGCCGGGAAAAGTGCTGACTTGCAATATTGGGAAAAAACTGCCAGAGATATTTTAAGAATTGCTGATTCAGATAAGATTATTGTTGAAAGATCCACACTGCCGGTAAAAACAGCCATAGCGATGGAAAGAATATTGAGTCTTAATGACAAAGGATTAAAATTTGAAGTTGTATCCAATCCTGAATTTCTCGCCGAAGGAACTGCAATCAGAGATCTGGAAAATCCTGATAGAGTATTAATTGGGTCAAAGGAAACTGAAAGTGGATTGAAAGCAAGAAATGAAATCGTTGAGATTTATGCTAATTGGATTCCAAGAAGCCATCTTGTTACAAGCAATCAGATGAGTTCAGAATTGTCGAAACTCGTAGCAAACTCTTTTCTTGCACAAAAAATATCCTCAATAAATTCCATTTCAGCATTGTGTGAAAAAGTAGATGCTGATGTGCGCGAGGTCTCCAAAGCTATTGGAATGGATACAAGGATCGGTGATAAATTCTTAAACGCAAGTGTTGGTTTTGGTGGTTCATGCTTTAAGAAAGATATTTTGAATCTCGTTTATTTATGTGAAACTTTTGGATTGAATGAGGTTGCCACATATTGGGAAAACATTGTTAAGATGAATGACTATCAAATGAACCGGTTTGTTCAAACCATTATGAAAGCAATGTTCAACACTATCACTAACAAGAGAATCGCGCTATTCGGTTTTGCATTTAAAGCTAATACAAGCGATACAAGAGAAACAGCAGCATTATATGTTACAAGAAAATTAATGACTGAAAAAGCGAAGGTTGTAATCTCAGATCCCAAAGCAATTAAAAATGCAAAAAATGATTTGAAGGAATACGGAAATGATATTGAATATCAGGAAGACCCTTACAAAGCTGCAAATGGTGCACACGCAATAGCTGTTATTACTGAATGGGATTTATACAAGAAGTTAGATTACGAAAAAATTTATGCGGATATGGAAAAGCCTGCATTCATTTTTGATGGGAGAAATATTCTTGACCACGAGAAGTTATTTAAAATTGGTTTTGAAGTTCATCTTATTGGTAAACCACCTTTGATTCACTTTAAAGAAGATTAATATTTTTGGCTCATCGATTGATTATTTATGATTGATGAGCCTTACCATCTCTTTCACAGCTTCTTCAATTCCCACATAGACTGCTCGTGCAATTATTGAGTGACCAATACTTACTTCGTCAATGTCATCAAGCTCTCTGAAAATTTTGATATTCTGGTAATTCAGACCATGACCAGCATTAACTCCGAGACCAAGTTTCTTTGCATGCTTTGCAGCACCTCTGATTCTCTCGAGTTCATCAAACTGTTCTTCTTCAGTTAATGCATTTGCGAACACTCCTGTGTGAATCTCAATAAAGTCAGCACCTAATTCTGCTGATGCATCAATTTGAAGTATATCCGGCTCGGTAAATATTGAAACATCAATATCTGAGGTATGGAGTTCCTCAATAGTTGCCTTTATTAAAGAGGAATTGTCGATAACATTTAATCCTCCTTCTGTTGTTAGTTCTTGTCTCTTTTCAGGAACGAGTGTTGCTAATTCTGGTCCGACATCACAGGCAATCTTGATAATTTCAGGAACCGCAGCCATTTCGAAATCAAGCTTTGTTGTTACAAGCTCACGAAGTAGTCTCACATCCCTTTCATTGATATGTCTTCGATCTTCTCTTAGATGAAAAACAATTCCATCAACTCCAGCCTGCTCTGCAATCAGCGCTGCAGTTATCGGGTCTGGCTGATTTTCACCTCTTGCATTTCTTAATGTTGCAACGTGATCAATATTTAAAGTAAATCTCATAAAAGCTCCCTAAAAGATTTTAATTATGATATTGAATAATGATTCTACACCGAAACCATAATCATTAGCACGATATCTCAATGTTGAAATTAAATCTATTGAATACATTACACCGATATGAGTAATAATACAATAATAAATAGAATTTGTCCGGATCGCCAGTATCCCCAATGCAATACCGCCAGCAATTGCACCAAAAGTTTCGGGAATCGGTTTTCCATTATGTAAAATTACAAAAGGAATCATTTGAATCAGCACAGAGTAATAACCAAATTTTTCTTTTAATCCGAAAAGCATAAAACCACGCCAGATAAATTCCCAACTAATCATATACAATAGCATTCCGGCTTCATAAATATAAAATTCTTTCCAACTATTTTTTGTCGATTGAAGATGTGGATATTTATCTGCAAAATCCGGAGCTGCTGAAATGAACCAAATAATCATAATCATAACGACAAGAAATATCGCTGAAAACTGTAATCCTGCTTTGTAATCACCAATCCGCAAACCATACTCTTGAATTTCTTCTTTAAGAACAAATTTTATAATCAGAATTGAAAGAAGAAACAACGTTATAAAATCAGATACAAACCAGTAAAGATATTCGTACAGATAAACATTTGGATCATTTTGATAGAGCGGGAAAAAATTAAATCTGAAAAAATTTCTTGAAGCATAGTACCATGAGATAGTTTGTATGAAAGCAACTGATAGAAAAATTACAATAACCTTTCTATCCATCTTACGAATGATTTCGACAAGCCGGTTGATTTCACTTTTAAAGTCAGAAACTCTCAATTCTATATCCAATTAGATTAAAATGTGCTGGAAGTAAATATAAGTCACATTTGTCTTAAATCACATAAAAGCTATCAATACTGGATAAATCTAAACGTTTACACCTTGACAAAAATTGATCAGAACGTTATTTTAGCACTCTCTTTTTCAGAGTGCTAATAAATTTAAAATAATAAATAAGGAGTAAAAAATGAGTAAACTAAAACTCAATCCACTTGCTGACAGAGTTGTTGTTAAACCAGCCGAAGCAGAAGAAAAAACAAGAGGAGGTATAATCCTTCCTGATACAGCCAAAGAAAAACCAGTTGAAGGAACTGTTGTTGCATCAGGTCCGGGGAAAGTTGCAGATAATGGTGAGCTGGTTAAAATGTCAGTTAAAGTTGGAGATAAAGTTCTTTATGGAAAGTACAGTGGAACTGAAGTTACGATTGATGGCGAGGAATATCTCATCATGCGTGAGAGTGATATCTTCGCAATAGTTCCTTAATTAATAAAAAATTTGAAAACAAAAAAGGATAAATAACTATGGCAAAATTAATTGAATATAACACTGATGCAAGAAGCGGATTGAAAGCTGGTGTCGATAAACTGGCAGACGCTGTAAAAGTTACACTCGGTCCCAAAGGTCGTAATGTAATTCTTGAAAAGAAATTCGGAGCACCAACTGTAACTAAAGATGGTGTTACTGTAGCAAAAGAAATTGAACTTGAAAACAATATTGAAAATATGGGTGCACAGATGGTTCGAGAAGTTGCATCCAAAACAAGCGATGTTGCTGGCGATGGAACGACAACAGCAACTGTTTTGGCTCAAGCAATTTATAGAGAAGGTTTGAAAAACGTAACCGCTGGCGCAAATCCAATGGATTTGAAAAGAGGAATTGATGTTGCGGTTAATAAAGTTGTTGAGTATTTGAAATCAATCAGTAAAGATGTTGAAGGTAGAAATGAAATTGCACAGGTTGGAGCAATTTCTGCGAATAACGACAAATCAATTGGTGATCTTATTGCTGATGCAATGGAAAAAGTTGGTAAAGATGGTGTCATTACTGTTGAAGAAGCAAAAGGAACTGACACCTCTTTAGAAGTTGTTGAAGGAATGCAATTTGATCGTGGATATCTATCTCCATACTTTGTAACAGATGCTGAATCAATGGAAGCAAAACTTGAAGATCCAATGATTCTCATTCACGATAAAAAAATATCAGCAATGAAAGATCTTCTTCCTGTGCTGGAAAAAGTCGCACAGCAAGGTAAAGCTTTACTTATAATCGCAGAGGATCTCGAAGGTGAAGCTCTGGCAACCTTGGTTGTAAATAAAATCCGTGGCACCCTAAAGGTAGCAGCTGTGAAAGCTCCCGGTTTTGGTGATAGAAGAAAAGCAATGCTTGAAGATATTGCAACATTGACTAATGGTACTGTCATCTCCGAAGAAAGAGGATTCAAATTAGAAAATGCTACCATATCTTATCTTGGTACTGCAAAGAAAGTAGTTATTGATAAAGATAACACAACTATCGTTGAGGGCGCTGGTAAAACAGATGACATCAAAAAAAGAATTAATGAAATAAAAGCACAAATTGATAAGACAACATCCGATTACGATAAAGAAAAACTTCAGGAAAGATTAGCAAAACTATCCGGCGGAGTTGCAGTATTGAAAATTGGTGCTTCAACTGAAGTAGAAATGAAAGAGAAAAAATCTCGTGTTGAAGACGCTTTACACGCTACCCGTGCAGCAGTTGAAGAAGGAATAGTTGCTGGTGGTGGTGTTGCTTTAGTGAGAGCTATTAACGTTCTCGATAAAGTACAGGGTGAAAATATAGATCAGACCACCGGAGTGAAAATAATTCAGAAAGCTCTTGAGGAACCACTTAAGCAGATTGTAAACAACGCTGGCGTTGAAGGTTCAGTTGTATTACAGAAAGTTAAAGAAGGCAAAGATGATTTCGGATTTAATGCTCAAACTGAAAAGTATGAGAACCTGATTAAAGCTGGTGTTATTGATCCAACCAAAGTTACAAGAACCGCTTTAGAAAATGCTGCTTCAGTTTCATCATTATTAATTACCACTGAAGCCGTTATTTATGAAAAGAAAGAAAAAGAACCAGCAATGCCGCCAATGCCTCATGGTGGTGGTATGGGTGATATGTATTAATCCACGAATTGATAATAAGTCCAACAAAGGCGGAAATTTTCCGCCTTTTGTTTTTTTAAAACATTTCTTGGTCTGAGTTTTGTTGAAATCCAATGCGTTTTGACAAGAATTTACAATAAATCATAAAAATAAAGACGATTTCTCATTAAATGCTCAGATTATCAAACCTCACTAAAAAATTTGGAAATTTTACTGCGGTAAATAATATCAACCTTGAAATTAATGCAGGTGACTTTTTCGGTTTTTTAGGGCAAAATGGCGCCGGAAAAACTACAACTATTAAAATAATCACAGGTTTATATTCACCTACAAATGGAACGGTAAACATTGGTGGTTATGATATTCAGAAAAATCATCTTGAAGCAAAGAGATTGATTGGCTATATCCCAGACCAGCCTTTTCTTTATGAGAAATTGACCGGAAAGGAATATCTGTATTTCTGCGGCGGTCTTTATGATATTGACAAGATTAAGTTACGGATTAAAGTCGATGAGACAATTGATCTGTTGAAAATTGACGATTGGATTGACAAACGTACCGAGGAATATTCACAAGGTATGAAGCAAAGAATTGCAATTGCGTCTGCTCTGCTCAGTGACCCGCGATTACTTTTAGTTGATGAACCAATGATCGGTTTGGATCCTCAAAGTGCATTTATTGTAAAGAATGTATTGAAAGAAAAAGCAGCGGAGGGAGTAGCAGTCTTTATGTCCACTCACAGTTTGAATGTTGCAGAAGAGATCTGTTCAAGAATTGGAATTATTAAAGCTGGAAAAATGATTTTTGAAGATGAAAAGGATGAGGTTGAAAAAATTAAGGGCACAGATCATCAAAACCTCGAATCATTGTTTTTACATATGACAAAATAGATGCTCGCAGTGATTCACATAATCAAATTCAAGCTACGCGGTTTTCTGAATCAACAAAGTAAACTCAGCATCAATTCAATCTTTAAAAGTTTACTTGCTTCCGTTGTATATGTTGTGTTTGCCATCGGTACATTTTTCTTTACACAAAACATCATTGAATACTTAATGGAAGATGTAAAAATCGGGATGTATTTACTTCATCGGTTCATCTTCATCGTGCTTTTCATTTTTTTTATGACTGTTAACGTAGGAAATATTGTGGTTTCATATTCCACATTTTTCAAAAACAGAGAGGTTGCTTTTCTGTTAACAAAACCTGTTTCATTTGTAAAGATATTTCTGGTGAAATTTCTTGATAATTTCTTTTATAGCTCTTCTACTCTTTTGTTAATGGTCACCTCTGCATTGGCAGGTTATACATATTACTTCAAGCTCCCCTGGTATTTTATTCCGTTTTCTGTTATTGTGTTGATATTACCTTTTATGTTTTTAGCCGGAACTCTTGGTGCAATTTCACTTTTAATTATTATGCGTTTATCCGGAAAGTTTGGTGTCAGAAAAGTCCTGATAACTATTTCGGCTGTTTACGTTTCAGTGACAATTCTTTTTTATTTATTCAGCAGCCCGGTTCAACTTGTCACACAAATCTTCGAATATTTCCCGAACATTAATAACAATTTTGGGTTTCTTGAAAGCCCGGTTATAAAGTTTTTGCCAAATCATTGGGTCGCAGATGCACTTTACTGGATTTCATCCGGTAAGTATTTAGCAGCAGGTTGGTCAATATACTTACTGATTGTCTTTTCAATTTTGCTTTTCTTATTTGCACTATATCTTTCTGGAAAATGGTTTTATAAGGCGTGGATGACATTCCTGAATTTTTCCAATCAACATTCAATTAAAAAAAAGAATCAGCACAATTCCTCGTTCTCTCTTGAAAAGAATTCCACACTGAAGCCAAAACATGAAGCGCTAATAAAAAGAGAAATACTTTTGTTCATAAGAGATCCGAGTCAATGGACGCATTTTCTGGTTATGACATTTCTAATCACGATTTTTATATTATCAATTTCGAACATTGATATATTGATATTGAATTCTTACAACGTATATCTAAAAACACTTATATATCTAATAATTTATCTGTTCGTTGTATTTCTAATTGCTTCATTGTCACTCAGGTTCATTTTTCCTCTGGTAAGCCTTGAAGGTGAAGCAGTCTGGAAAATAAGAAGTGCACCGTTGAATTATAAAAAACTTATGATGATAAGACTCACAATTTATTTTTCGGTTATTTTTATAATTGGACAAGTATTAAACTTTGTATCTAACTATCAATTTTCGATTGTTCTGGCAATTATCTCACAATTGAATACTGCATTTATCACGCTGACATTAGTCTCTTTTAATTTTGGGATGGGTGCGGCTTATGCAAACTATAAAGAAAAGAATCCCATACGGGTAGCTTCATCGCAGGGCGCTTCATTCACATTCTTATTCACATTGGTTTACCTGGTATTTTTAATCATAATATTATTTGCGCCGTTGACAAATTATTTTAATGCGTTGGATAAGCGAAGCTTTGCATCAGTTTCACAATTACTTTACACAACAGTCTTACTCGGAACAATTGCGTTCATAGTAACATATATCAGCATTGACAGAGGAATAAAAAATTTTACTTGTGATGTCTGATGGAGTAAGATTGAAAATTTTAAGTGATATCTATTTTATCAGTGGGTACAGATAATTTATCAACAATGCTGCTTTCATTAATAATCACGGCTCCAAGCTTATTTCCTGAGCAAGCAGCAGTATCAATATAAACTGTATCACTACCTTCATCATAAGTTATATCCTGAAAACGATTATGACCTACGACCTGAAGTTTCCCAAGATTTAAAAGCTTATCTCGTGTCCAAAGTATTCCGCGGTCTGTATTCAAGTCCTTTTCTATGATACTGATAAGTTTTTGTTTATCTGCGAGCGGATGTTTACCGAGTTTCCTCGTATAATAACTTGAGATACCGGCGTGACAGATGAAACAATCACTCAGATCAAGAATCAATGGTGCTTTAATAATGAAGTTAAGATGCTTGTTCATTTCCACAAATCGATTGCTATATGAATCAAGTGTGGTTTCAGAACCGTTAAATACCCAGGATCTTCCGAGCATACTTGATGGATGCTTTATGAAATAGTAAAACATGTAATCGTGGTTGCCGGCAGTAAAAGTTATTTTATTTTTTTTAATAAATTCAACAACTTCATAGCTGAACTTTCCCCTATCAACAAGATCTCCAACAGCGCAAACAGGAATGTCCGGATATTTTGTTAATATCAAATCATACAATTTTCTTAATGTATGAAAACAACCGTGGATGTCCCCAATTACTGCTACCATACTTAGATATGTCTTGTTTCTCTTGCATAGTTTGTTAATTCATCGCGGAACTTCGGATGTGCTATCTTGATAAGTTCTCTTGCTCTTTCCTTTAAAGTTTTTCCAAACAGATGAGCAATTCCATATTCTGTTATAACATAATGAACATCGCCGCGTGATGTTACGACACCAGCACCAGGATTTAATTGCGGAACTATTCTGGAAACTTTTCCATCTTTTGTAATTGATGGTAATGCAATAACAGGTTTACCACCTTCAGAATGTGCGGCTCCTCTAATGAAATCAACCTGACCGCCGATACCGCTGAAAATTTTTGTACCGATTGAATCAGAACAAACCTGACCGGTTATATCTATTTCTATGGCTGAATTTATAGCCACCATTTTTTTGTTCTGTGCGATGACAAACGGATCGTTTACATATTCCTGCGGATGAAATTCAATTATTGGGTTATTATTAATAAAATTGAAAACTTTTTTTGTTCCCAATACAAATCCTGCAATTATTTTACCCGGGTGAATACTCTTTGCTTCACCATTAATAATCCCTTCTTCAACAAGCCGAATAATTCCATCCGAAAACATTTCAGTATGGATACCAAGATTTTTTCTGGTATGCAAATATTTCATTACTGAATCAGGAATTGCACCAATGCCCATCTGTAAAGTTGAGCCATCCTCAATTAATTCGGCTGTGTTTTTTCCGATTGCATCGTATATCTGAAGCATCTCTTCAGTTGTATTTGGATCAACCTGAGGTAATTCCTGTATTGGTTCTGAATGTTCAACGATATGATGAATTTTATTGATATGTATGAAGCTATCACCAAGTGAACGAGGCATTTCAGGATTGATTTGAGCAATAACAATTTTAGCTCTTTCCGCAGCAGATTTAATCGTTCCAACATCTACTCCATAACTGCAGAATCCATGTTCATCCGGCGGTGAAACATTAAGCAATGCTATTTCAACAGGAATAATATTTCTTTTGAAAAGAAGGGGTACTTCTGATAAGAATATCGGTATAAATTCAGATCTACCTTCCTGAACAGATTTGCGAACGTTGGCTCCAACAAAAAATGCTTTGTGTTTAAAGTGCTTCTCCATTCCAGGATTAACGTACGGAAGTTCACCAACAATCAGAATATGATATATAGTAACATTTTCGAGTTCATCTTTCCGTCTTACCATCGCTCGAATAAGTTCTAACGGAACTGCGCATCCGGGCTGAACTACAATATTATCACCCGATTTAATTTTCTTTACTGCTTCATCTGACGAAGTTACTTTCCTACTATAAATATTGTAAAGATTAGCAGGTAAATTCTTTTTTCTTATTTCTTCAACTGTCAACATTGTTTCTAATTTCTTTCTCACCCTGATTAAATATAAACCGGGAATTCTCTCTTAGTTAGTTGAAAATATATGGAGTTTCTTATAAACCACTTCAAATGATTCAGCAATTGATTCATTTGTGCAATAACCATTATACGTACATACTCCTTTTGCCAAGCCATCATCACCCATTAAAGCATTTGTGAGACCATTATCCGCAATATCATGAACATAATCTAGAACAGAATTGTTAAGTCCATAACTAGCTGTTCTTGCAACCAGTGATGGCATATTCGGGACACAATAATGAATTACATTATGCAAAGTATAAACCGGATCTGAAATCGCCGTTATCCTGCTTGTTTCCACGCAACCACCTTGATCAATAGATACATCAACTATTACGGCACCTTTTTTCATTTCTTTGACCATTTGTTCAGTAACCAGATTTGGTGCTTTTTCTCCCTTAATCAGAACTGCACCAATTAGTACATCGGCAAATTTCACACCGCGGGAAATGGTATAAGGATTTGCCATTACAGTAGTAATACCCCGATGAAACTCAGCTTCCATTTGTCTCAAACGTGACAAATCTTTGTCAATTACAATAACCTGCGCACCTCGCCCAAGTGCAGCTTTTGCGGCACTAAATCCTACAACTCCTGCACCCAAAATTACGACGGCAGCTGGAGCAACACCAGTAATTCCACCTAACAAAATTCCACGACCGCTTTTAGTAAAACTCTCAAGATAGCGTTCAGCAACTTGTATGGATAATGGACCTGCGATCTCGCTCATTGAATGAAGAATCGGCAATCGAGCATCTTTTTCTATAAGCTCAAATCCGATTGCAGTTATTTTTTTTGTGAGCAGTCTTTCTATATAATTTTTCTTCCCCATTGTAAGGAGCAGAAATGAAAATAAAATCTGATTATCAACCATTAATTCAGATTCTTCATCTGTAATTGGCGCAACTTTTAGCAGCATTTCAGATCGACCAAAAACTTCTTCTCTGTTATAAACTATTGTAGCTCCAACATCGCGATACTCCTGATCAGTAAAATGACTTGCGTCTCCAGCACCGCTCTGGATATATATTGTATGACCTGTTCTTATAAGTGAATCAACTCCGGCTGGGGTAAGTGGAATTCGTTTTTCTTCCCAGCGAGTTTCGGTTGGTATCCCAATTCTCATTTGTTTATTTTTTTATTTCAAAGGTACCCATTCCAAAAAATACATGCAACCAATTACACTAATTTATAATTGAAAACAGGCGTAATCGGTGGTTTTCCCTTTATAACATTTATAATATTTTGTGCTGCAAGTTCCGACATTCCATTCCTTGCTTCGTGTGTAGCACTGCCAAGATGCGGAATTATCAAGACATTGGAAAATTTGAGCAATTCAGGATTTATTTCAGGTTCATTTTCAAAAACATCAAGCCCGACGGCAAATAACTTATTCCGTTTTAACAACTTGATAAGTGCGCTTTCGTCAATTATTTCTCCACGTGTAGTATTGATTATTATTGATTTTTGTTTAAGCTGATTTAATTTAGCCTGATTTAAGAAATGAAAGGTTTTTTCGTTTAATGGCAAATGTAATGAGAGTATATCAGAATTCTTTAACAAAAATTTTAATTGAACCTTTTTAGCTCCCGTTTCTTTCTCAAGTATTAAATTTCTGTTATTATCAACATATATAATTTTAGTTCCAAAGGATTTAGCTCGTCTTGCAACCGCACTGCCAATTCGTCCTGCACCGATAATTCCAAATATTTTATCTTTTAATTCCATTCCGAGAAGCAACTCAGGTTTCCATCCTTTGTAATTACCTGACATTAACATCTTTTCACCTTCACTTAATCTTCTGGCACACGCAAGAATTAACGCCATTGTAAGATCAGCAGTTGAATCAGTAAGTACATCAGGAGTATTTGTAACGATAATTTTTTTCTTCTTTGCATAATCAATATCAATATTATTATACCCGACAGCATAGTTAGCAATTATCCTGCACTCAGGCATACTGTCAATAACTTCTTTATCAATTTTTTCGGTGAGAAGTGAAATCACACCTTCACAGTTTTTTACTTTTCTGAGAAGCAGCTCTCTGGGAATGGGTTCGTCACTTTTGTAATAATCAAACGGTATTTTATTTCGCTTTAAAAGTTTAAAAGCAATTTCAGGGATTTTCCGTGTGATGAATACTTTCATTAAATACTAAAGGGGTTATTATCCAAAAAGTAATTTGACAATAAATAAAGCTCCAAGAATTCCTGCCACATCCGCTATTAAGCCAACGGGCACGGCATGTCTTGTGGCTTTTATATTTACTGCACCAAAGTACAACGCCAAAACGTAGAAAGTAGTTTCAGTACTTCCATAAAAGGTTGATACTAAAATTCCGATGAATGAATCGGGGCCATAAACTGCGAGATTCTCAGACATAATTCCCAATGAACCACTTCCTGAAAGTGGTCGCATTAAAGCCATAGGTAATGCTTCAGCCGGCATACCAATTAAATTTGTCAACGGTGTAAGTATCGTTATCAAAACGTTCATAGCACCACCAGCACGAAAGATTCCAATTGCGATCAACATCGCAACCAGGTAAGGAATTATTTTCACAGCAATATTAAACCCTTCTTTTGCTCCTTCGACAAAACTTTCATATACTTTTACTTTTCTTATAAAACCATATAAGACAAAAGTTACAATGATCACAGGGATTGCAAGGTTTGAGATCAGTTGAATAATATTTTTGAATGAATCAGCCGAAATGAATGAAAATAACTTTCCTGCTTCATACAGTATTCCGGTCATAGATAAAATGATTACTGCAACAATAAATATCAAAACTGAAAATAAAAATTTCAGATTCTTCTTCATCCATAATCCAAAATTCCAGGACTTCAGATAAAATTTCTCAAATATTTTTGCTGCGGTCACTCCTGCAATTGTTGCACATAGTGCGCCGAATATTGTCGTGCCTATAATAATTGCGGGATTAGAACTTCCTGAAGCAGCACGTACAGCTATTGCAGTTGCCGGAATCAGAGTAAAGCCTGCTGTATTGATAGCAAGAAAAGTTACCATTGAGTTTGATGCCGTACCTTTATTTGGATTAATGCTTTCCATTTCTTCCATTGCCTTCAATCCAAATGGAGTAGCAGCATTTCCAAGACCCAGCATATTTGCAGAAATATTCATTATCATTGAACTCATCGCCGGATGTTCAGATGGAATTTCAGGAAATAATTTTTTTGTTATTGGTCTCATTGTATTGGCAATAATTTTAATTAAGCCCGCATCATCTGCAATCTTCATAATTCCAAGCCAGAGCGCCATAATTCCTATTAAACCAAGAGCGATGGTAACTGCTGTGCCTGCATAACTAATAACAGAGTTTGTAATTTCTTTCATCTTCATAAAAGAAATTGATTCAAAGACTATCTCAGCATTAAATAAATTTGGTGTGATTTGTTTTTTGATTATGACTGTTCCCGTGAGATCTTCCTTGTCACCAATTGATGCTGCCATTTCCTTCCATAACGCTGGAGACGATTCATTAATCTTTAATGAGATAAATCCCGAATTCGATTCCTTGCTAAAATTTATTTCTGCTGGAATATCAATGTTAGAACTAATATCTTCATTATAAAACTGATTGAAGTATGCTCTATCAACTTGAATCCGAACTGAATACTTCCCTGCTTTGATAGCATCAACTTCTTCAGAAAAATTTATGGTTGTTTTGAACGGTATTGAATTTCTAAATTTATCTGCGCTGCTATCAGAGATATCCGTGAAAATTGCTGTAACAAAACCCAGAAAAATTAAAGCAATCCAGATATAATTTAACACAAAGTTTCTCCGAAGGTTCTGATATTTTGGATAGTTTCAGATTTCGATATAAAAACAGACATTAAATCAAAATCCAATTTCGTCAAACGCAAGTAATTCCTCCGAATCAACGAGAAGTAATTTGCCTTTTGTTTGAGATTCTTTATCGGAGAGTAAAAGCTTACCAGAATATTTCTCTATAAAACTCTGCGATATACTTTTGATTGTTTTTTGTCCTTCCGCTTCACGTATCACACCGGTTACAACAATTGAAAACAATCTGTAAAGTGGGTCTTTTTTTTCAATCAAATCTTTACTTACGTTTTTGTCCTTTAAGATGGTAAACTTTGCTAAAGAATCGAATTTGATCGTGCGAAGAAGTTCTTCATTATCCAGATAGAAAAAAATGTTTTTATTCTGATAGACAAAATTGGTTGCAAACTGCGCAAAATTTTCTTTCTGTAATGATACTGCAACAACTCCACCCTGAGATGCACTGAGTTCCTTCTCAACTAAGGATAAGTCTCTTATAACTTTTATTTTTTTATTCATAATTTTTTACTGATCTGTGCTGAATAAATTAAACTTTGGATTCTTCTTTATACAATTTGAATGATTATCTGAAAAGATACAGTATGAACATTCATCCAAATTCGCAGTATATTCATTCATCCTGATTGATCGAATCATTTTTGTGATACCAGATTTCATTTCGTCATCAGATTGATTATCATATTCAAATGTGAACGGTTGTTCCGGATGTTTTGTGAAGATTACTCTGCATTCGATATTCTTTTTTTTATTAAAAAGCCTTGAAATAATATACGCATAAAATTTTAGTTGAGGTAAATACTTTTTAGCTTTCGATTGAATTTCGTCTGCATCGATGCTGTCAGTTTTAAAATCAACGATTAAGATTCTTTCATCATCAATTATTAGTTTATCAAGGATTCCAAACAGATAATAGTCTTCCTGCTTCAGATAAACTTCATATTCGTTATGAATATTCGGGAAGGAGTTTAGGAATTTATACTGAGATGATAAATAAAAATCTCTCAATTCAGTTTGTATATTCTTTACTAACGGTTCAGTAATTTCCTGATTAAAAATATTCCTGAACTTTTGATCAACAAAATAATCAAGCTCATCAATATTTATATTTTTTCTTAGAACGTAATGAATGAATTGACCTTTGACTCTTGAAAATTCTTCTCTTACAGTTTCATCATCAAATAGATATGAGTTTAATTCGCTTCTATTATAATCATCTGATTCTTTTGTGCCGAAAAAATTCTTCTGTATTGAGGAATGCCTGAACAACTCACCAAGTTTATAATTATAAATAAAATTGTACTTCAACGGACATTGTGAAAATGTTGAAAACCTTGTTGCTGATATAACTTCACCTTTTGAATTATCTGCAATTTTTGTGAGAATGATTTTTTTATCATCTGAATGATTCGAATTAGTTTCGGATACGTCTTCACAATTTTCGAGTGTTCTTGTTATTGGTATTTCAATTTTAATTGCTTCAGCTTTTGTAGAAAAACTTCCGTTATCTTTTTTAAGATAAGATAGTTCTCCTTCTAAGGTTATGAAATCCTGATTAAAATCCTGCCGTAAACCCTGGTTTATCAATGCTGCAAATGTTTGTTTACGAGTTGATTTTTCTTCATTCATCATTGAAATAAATAGAAAATCTTCTGCTCTGGTAAGAGCAACATAAAGCAGACGTTTTAGCTCTGCAATTTCTTTTTTAGATTCTATAAGATTATAAATTCCAGCTACAGGTGCCGATTGATACTCTCCGAAGAAATTATCACCGATGGGAACTTTTGTAAGTAATCCCAAATCTTTATCTGCAACAAATGATCTGGCTTTAACTTTATTCATCAATGATGATTCACTACAATTGAACAAGAACACTGCTTTAAATTCCAGTCCTTTAGCCTGATGGATGGTTAGAATATTCACACCATCGCTTCCAGCTTTCAACTGAGCCTGAGCTTCATCAATTATTCCTGAAATCGCATCGTTGAGAAATGTCACATAATCATAAAGAGTATTGAATTCGCTCGTAAAAAAATCGCTGGTTAATGAAATTAGTTTATTCAGGTTGGATAATTCCTGCTGACCATCAATACGGGATGAGAGAATTGATATAAAATCTGATTCACTTAAAATTTTACGAAGCAATAATGGAATACTCATTCTTTTTGCAAGTGATTTGTACTCGCTAAGCAAATTATAAATTTTTAACCAGCTGCTATCACCAGAATTCGCAGTAGCTTCCAGCTTTTCCCAGTATGAACTGCCTTCAACCAATGACAATTTAAATATTTCAGAATCAGAAACCATGAAAAACGGAGATCTTAAAATTCCCACTAATGCTGAATCATTTTTATCATTCATCAGGAATGAGAAATAATTATAAATATCACTTATACTCTGCTTTTGATAGAAGCCAGTACCGCCAATTACATTGAATGGGATTTGAAACTTAATGAACGACTTCTGCAATTCAACAAATGAGGAACGCTTACGAACCAACACAGCAATTTTGTTCCAGCTATTTAATCTATCACTATTCTCTCTTCTAAGTTTTAAAATTCGTTTGGCTACAAGTTCTGCTTCACTTTCATTTTCTTCATCGGAGATGATGAATTCAACAGTTCCCGGATATTTTTCATTACGTGCTGAGACAAGAGCAGATGCAGAGACTTCATTAAAAAATAAATTCGGATTCTTAAATAATTCACTGAATAGATAATTAATAAAAAAACACAAGTTAGGAGCCATCCTGAAACTGTCAGGAAGAGTTAAAGCGGATTCATCACCATCGACTTTTTGAATATCAGCTTTTGTTCTGGAAAATACCTGCAATTCAGCATCCCTGAATCTATAAATGCTTTGCTTTTCATCTCCAACAATAAAAAGATTGCCACTCTTTAGATCATCAACTACCGGTAAAAATATTTCATACTGAATTTCATTTGTGTCCTGGTATTCATCTACTAACAAGTATTTATATTTTTTTGAAATTGATTGTCGTACAGACACATCATCAAATAATTTTTTAGTTTTCAACAGAATATCTTCAAAATCAAGATATCCGGATTCATTCTTCTTTCTTTCATATTCAGTATTAACATTCTGAAAAGTTCTTACAAGAGCGTAACTATAACGAGCGAGCACTTTATTTATTTCCTGATAATTATCAGATAATGCAATTTCATCCAGATCGTTGAAGAAATTTTCAATATCGTTTAATTCTTCTGTCAATTCATCTTTGATTTTTGCAGAAAGATAACCTTGTACACGAACTGTGCCTCCGGATGTTAAAACAATATCTTGAATCCGTTTTAAAGTTTTAATATTTTCTGCGGTGCTGTCATTTAACTTATACTCTCGCAGAATATTACTAACATCTGACGCCCGTTCATTATTTTTTTTGTTCTCAAGAACTAAACTATTTATATGAGCGATCTGATTTAAAATGACGGGGATTTTATCATTGAATAATATTTTAAAATTAGATTCAAATAATTCAGATAAACGATTTACTGTTTCAACTTCAGATACCGAATAAAAACTTTCCGTCAGAAACAATACTTTTTTTCGTTTTTTGATAAGCTCAGCAAGTTCAGCGACCAGATTAGATCTTGAACCTAAAAGTCGGATAAGTTCTTTCGCATCGGATATGGGATTGTCATCTCTCAACAAATCATTAAGTGTATGTTCAATTGAGAGATCGATCAGTTCAGAAGCTTTCTGTTCATTGATCGGGATAAAGTTTGCGTCAATTGATGCTTCTACCGGATATTCTCTTAATAAATCCGTACAAAATGAATGTATCGTAGAGATTTTAGCCGATACAATTTGTTTTCTTAATCTGTCAATCTTTTCAGCTTGTGATTTATCACTGATTACCAAAGAAGCTTTATACAGTTCATCTGAAATTCTTTTAAAAAGTTCACCGGCAGCTTTTTCAGTAAAAGTAATTGCAGCGATCTGGTTAAGTTGTGTATCTGTTGCAAGGAGGATTTCTATAAAACGCTGAGAGAGGACAAAAGTTTTCCCGGATCCGGCATTTGCAGTCAGAGATACTGAACGATCAATATTAAGTGCTTTACTCTGATGTGGAGTTAAATTGTTCATTTCAAGATGCTTAAATTAAGTTTTAATCGGTACTTTAATTCTGAATTCTGTTCCTGAAGAAGAAGATGATAATAATTTTATTTCCCCGTTTGTATTGTCCATAAATCGTTTGATAAGTTTTAAACCAAGTCCAAGCCCTTTTTCCTTTGTCGTAAAATTTGCATCAAAAATTTTATTCTGATTCTCAGGTGCAACACCTTTGCCGTTATCTAAAACATCAATATTCGCAAAACCATTCTCGCAAATAACTCTGATTGTAATTGAACTTGCTTTAGCCTGAATGGAGTTTCGAATAAGATTTATGAACATTCGCCGCATCTGCGAAATATCCGACTCAACAATTACTTTCTCACTATCAGTTACAAAATTTATATCTGCATCATCGTCCCCGAATAAGTGTACCGTATCGCTGATTACAGAGACTAAATCGAATACTTCAAATTTAAGACTTGGCATTTTAGCAAAGGATGAAAATTCTGAAGCTATCAAACTTAAATTGTCAATTTGATTCAGAATTGCCTGAGAAAGTTTACTAAGAATTTCATTGAATTCTGATTTCTTGTCATTATATGCAGCAACAATCTGTTGAACTGATAACTTCATTGGTGTAAGTGGATTTTTAATTTCATGAGCAACTTGTTTAGCCATTTCTTTCCATGCATTTTCTCTTTCAAGTTCAGCAATTTCATACTGATTTTTCTGCAGCTCATTTGTCATTGAATTAAAACCATCGAGTAATTCTTTCAGCTCACCTTTTTCCTTATTTGCTAATTGAACGCTTAAATCTCCCTGCGCGACAGCATTGGTTGCACGAGTAAGCTGTCTGATAGGTGAAGATATTTGATTTGCAAAAAGTGTACTCAATAGAGTAATTATTATCACAGCGAATGAATATACACCAAATAGAAATACATCAGCATCTACAGGAGAATAAAAGAGCGTGATTTTATTAAATGCATCATTGACTCCAAGAATGAAAGCCTGACCGGCGAAATCAATTTTTTTGTAGTATGCATCATAGACGTAATTATTAATTGATTCTTTAGTAAGAGTTTCGCGATAGCTGAGATAATTCAGATTGTAGTAAACATCAGAATTTAATTTCCCGGGTATTAGCTGATTTTTGTAATACTCACTTCTTGAACTAAAAATTATTTCTGAATTTTGATAAATAGTAAATACAATTCCTAATTCTTTTCCTGCATTCTCAAAAGCTGTTTGAAAATCGCGGTCAGGATGTTTTTGAATTTGCGCCCGTATATGATTTTCAAGATACTCAGATCTTTTGCTGAGCTCGCTGAAAATTGCAGATTTGGTTCTTTCGCGGACTACTTCACGGTTATAAACCGCCAATGCAATAATCGGGATAATTGATATAAGTAAGAATGCAGCCAGAAGTTTTGTTCTAAAAGAATATTTTAATTTAATGACTCTGAAAAAAATAAAGAAGATAACGAGAATAAGAATAAAGATTGAGTGAACGATAAATATTTTAAAAAAGTTGTAAAGGCTCCAGGCAACTTCCATTTCTTTTATTGAAACAACTATTGTCCTGACTGTATGATCTTTGTTTGTTTTAAGGACATAAGTTATATAATCCTCACCGTTAAATGAGAGGCTTGTCCAGCCGTCCCCATCAGGCGATAATTTAGTCTGCATTAGTTTTTCACGTTGTTCTTTTGATGGAAATACATTCCCTTTTACACTTAGCAATTTTCCGTCTGAATACTCAAATATTTTTATCAGATCCAAATCTACAACTGAACCAATCGCTGCTTTGTTTGACTCCAGAAAATCGGGAAAATCAGAAGCACCGAGATTCTCAATGCTAAACTTTGCTCCAACTCCCAGATAACCATCTACAATATTATTATGTACTATCGGCACAATACCTGCATAACCAATACCATAATTTAACTTCGATTCAATTTCGCTTATATGAATCTCTGAATCACTTGTGTTATTCAATAGCTTTTTATAGTCAACTGTTACATCAAAACCAACATTAAACTCACCATTTGGTTTAAGATTTCTATCAAATATCACAAGTTCCGAACTGAGTGACTCTCTTTGAAGAGGACTTTTACTCCACGCTATAAAAGCTTCAGAATCAAAGTTTGAATTCAATTTATATAGAGATGAAATTAACTTTTCGTTTTGTTCGGAATTCCTCAGAGTTTCTTCAACGAGATAAGAAAGTAATTCTTCATTTGCTCTATTCACTTCATTCGCAATTACTTTCAGTGATCTTCTCTCAAGCTCGAGGTTAAAATAATTTAACATTGAGATAACAATAACCGAAGCAGCAAGAGAAGAATATATAACATTTATTGAAGTTCTTTTTTCTCTGAATATTAAGTTAGCAACTACTAATAATATAAGAGATAAAAATGCAAGCCACATTAATGGAGTAACAAGCGGTTCAGGTTGTCTTAGAAAGAAGATATAGCAGGAAATCTGTATTAGAATAATCAGAATAATAAATTTGGGAAATGAAGTTTCTTTTTTAAGAAGTTTTATAAATTTACCTGTTACAAGAATAAAAGAAATAACCACAAATACAACTGCCAACCCAAGTAAAAGTATATTTAAATTCATAAACAATGCTGGTAAGCTTGGTATCAGATCTGGCTCTTTAAAGTATCTGATGGTCGAGTCGAACACAACACTCTTTACTGATGCAGCAAGTCCTCGTAACGTGTAAAATGTCAGAATAACAAGTACAGGTGAAAAAATAAATTTGAATATAGTAAACCGATTGCTATTACTTTCAGAATAATATTCTGATATATACTTAAAAAGCTTAAAGCCAATAATCAGTAAAAAAATATTTGTTACAAAGAACTCAATAGGTGTTTTGACTATTCCCCATGCAAACATTGAGGAGAAGTAGGATGGATCTACAAGTGCACCGTTAAGAAATTTTGATGGGAAACCTGACCAGTAGAGAATTAATCTGATAGCTGCTAAGTAAATTATTAATGCAATAAGTCTTACCGATTTCCATTTTATACTTTGAAAATCAGCTTTTATACCAAGTGTGAGAAAAATTAATCCAATGACCAATAAAAAAATCTGGATCTGTGTTGCGATCTCCTGGATTTCTGTAATTTCAAAATTAAGCGATGGTTTGAAAAAACTAACGAGTCCAATTTTACTTTTTTGTGAATTAAGCAGAATTACTGAATGCTTTCTTCCATCTTTTGGTGGTTGAGAAAAAGGATCATAATATACACTAAACTGTGTGTTATACCTTTCAGATAATTCCTCGCTAAAACTTGTTTGCTTATAAAATTTATTTTGTAATGAATATAAATTTTCAATCGGTTTACTCAGTAAAAGATAGAATCTGTCGCTGTGTATAATCAGCGTATCTATCAAAGTCAGATAGGTAACGAGTGGTGAGTTGAAAAAGTAAACTTCATTTACAGGATATACAAATGGAAAAACTTCTTCCTGCCCGATTGCACTAATGTTGTTCCAGGCAATAATTTTACCATTCGGAGCAACAATCTCAATTGAGTAAGAGTTAAACTCAGATTTATTTATCAAAGAAATTAATTTGCCGTATTCGTACTTTTCTGCAAATAATGTCTGATAGAGTTCATCTTTCAATAACTTTTTAGTTGAAAATAAATCTGTTTCTTTTTCAACAAATAGATTATTTATACCCTTTTCTATGTGAGAAACTTTCTCAACTAACTGAGTATCCCAATTAGATTTTTCATCATTGATAAGTATTGGTGTAATGATTCCTGTGCCAATTATCAAAACAAAAACAAAAAAGACGATAGTAAAATATTTTCTATCGCCTTTGAAATAGGATAATATTTGTTTCTTCATTAGTTAATTGATAGTTGCGTTATATACCACCTGCTGCCCGATTTATTAAGAGTAATATATAAATGTGCTGATTCTCGTCTTCCTTTTTTCTCATACTGGTAGTCACCTTTTCCAAATGAAACTGTGCCTTCAGTTTTACTTTCTTCCAGTTTAAAAGATACTACACGATATTCATTGAAGAATTTTTCCAGAATATAAAAAGCCTGATTTGACGAATAGTATCCATTTACTCCATTGATTAAACTAATATATGGCTGAGGTGAAAAATACTGAGAGAATTTTTTCACATCACTATTTAAAATTCCGGATTCAATTTCGCTAAATATTTTGGATTGAATTTTAATTTTATCTCCGGTTGATAAATTCTGCTTGAAGATTTCATCCTGTGCGGCTGAATAGTTGAAAGTCAGTAGAACGATTGAGGTTAGTATATTAAAAAATAAAGTCTTCATTATCCGAAATTTAATTAATTCATGTTCATAAATCTATAAAACAAAATGGGGCCGTAGCCCCATAATTAATCTATCTGCTTCTTTTAGTTTCGAGCGGCTTTCGCTGACCAAAAGCAGGTTTTAATTGTCTTTCACCTTCAGCTAATTGATATGCCCAATCGAATACAACTCTGTCGTTTGTGATATTTGATATCCGGATCTTTGCATAATGATTATCCCAAGTCCAGAATACATAAGTATGACCAACTATTGCAACAGCATCTTTAGTAGCTGACCAGCCAGAGGTTGGTGCAAAAGGAATATCATATATATCGTTCGTCGGACCCATATCCTGAATATCAGTATCATCCCAAACATCTAAGTAGAATGTGCCCTGATAATTCTCAAAGAAAAAATCAACATCAAGACTATCATAAGCTACGACGGATTCAAGCGTAAATGAATAGCCAGAGTTATTCGGAAATCTGCGAAAGTCAAAGATAGCCTGGTTAAATCCCTCAGGTCTTGCTGTTGCGTAAATTACATCCTTACTTAAATCACTTTCATTGCCGTTGTAGTCATAAGCTGTTACGGCATAATAGTATTTAACACCATTAACAGCTTCGTCATCAATAAAAAAATTATATGCTGATGAACCAATAATGTAGTATTTACCATTGTAAGAATCACTATAATATACATTATATCCGGCAAGATCCGGCTCTCTGTTTTCGAACCACGTCAGGTCTATTCTGTTATTACCTATAAATACATTAATTCCCGTTGGTGGTGTTGGTGGAAGATTATCCACAATGTATTCGGGTTCATTTACCTCACATCCTGTTAAATAAACCAGTAATAATAATGCTGCGAAAAGTTTAATCGTATTTTTCATTTGGTCACCTCTTTTGTTTTGCATATTGAGGAATCCAATTGAAATGCCACTTAAAAACAGATTAAAATACAATAAATGAGATTAAATTGAACTTATCTTGTACAGAATTGTGGACAACAGCTTAAAGAATAATATGCAGCCTAAAGTTGGATCACTTGATTTTCAAAAAACATTTTCTTCTTATTAATAGCTGCGACTGCTTTTCCTGTTAATAGTTTTTTATCGAATGGAGAGTTTTTAGATTTACTTTTGAATTTCATTATATCAACCGTCCACACAAAATTCGGATCAATAATGGTGAAGTTCGCTATTTCACCTGTTTGAAATTTTGGTAATGGCAGATTTAAAATTTTTCGCGGATTAATGGCAAGTTTTTTTATCAAGTCATCAATGCTTAGTTTGTTTTTATGGACCAGTTCAGAAAGAGCAAGACCGACAGTTGTTTCAAAACCGACTATTCCGTTTGGTGCAAATTGAAATTCAGATTCTTTTTCTTCAAGTGAATGTGGTGCGTGATCAGAAGCAATACAATCGATTGTTCCGTCCTTTAATCCCTTAATAATCGCATCAAGATCATCCCGGGTTCTTAACGGAGGATTCATTTTAAAATTAGTATCATACGTTTTCAATGCATCATCAGTTAGAGTAAAGTGATGCGGTGTAACTTCCGCGGTTACCTTTATCCCTCTTTTTTTTGCTTCACGAACGAGATTGACAGAATTTTTTGTACTTATATGTGCTATGTGTATTCTTCCGCCTGTGTATTCAGCCATCAGAATATCACGACTTACAATTATATCTTCAGCAACAGATGGTATAGCAGGCAACCCAAGTAATGTCGAATTTATTCCTTCATTCATTGAGCCATCTGCGAGTGATTCGTCTTCACAATGCTCAATTATTGGTGCATCATACATACTAGCATATTCAAAAGCTCTCCTCAATACAGAGGAAGTTTTAATTGCAATGCCATCATCTGAAAAAGCAACAGCACCTGCTTCAACTAATTCTGCCATCGGTGAAATTATTTCACCTTTACGACCAACGCTTGCTGCAGCAACAGGATACACTTCAACCAGATGGTCAAAAGCTTTTTCTTTAATAAATTTTACTACTTCCGCAGTATCAATCGCAGGTTCGGTGTTAGGCATACAGGCAACTCCTGTAAATCCTCCTGCTGCTGCACTATTACATCCGGTAACAACTGTTTCTTCATCTTCTCGACCGGGTTCTCTCAGATGTACGTGCATATCAAAAAATCCAGGGACAAGAATTTTTCCGGAAAAATTAAACTCCTTTGCACTAGATTTTTCTTCATTACTTAACTGACCGATCTTCGAAATAATTCCTGAGTCAAGTAAAACCGAAACCCCTTTTAAATTTAGATTTTCTTCGGGATGGATTATATCAACATTTGTTAAAATAATTTTCATATATTTTTTTTAGTTTAGAGTTCCAAGTAAATATAATACTGCCATCCTGATAGCAACACCATTTGTGACCTGATAGAGAATTATCTGGTTCGATCCATCAGCAACTTCAGAAGAAAGTTCAACACCTCTGTTAATAGGTCCGGGATGTAGTATCAGAATCTCTTTTCCATTTTTATCCAATCTTTCCTGAGTTATACCAAAATATTTAGCGTATTCCCTGATTGATGGAAAATATTCTCTGGCTTTTCTTTCCAATTGAATTCTGAGGACATTGAGTACATCATTTTCCTGAATTGCCTCATCAATATTATGAATAACTTCAACTCCAAGTTCCTCAATATTTCTTGGGATCATTGTTGATGGACCGCAAACAGAAACTTTAGCACCCATAGTTTTCAAACCATAAATATTTGAAAGTGCGACACGACTATGTGAAATATCTCCAACAATACAAATCTTCAGACCATCTAAACGACCAAGCTTTTGTCTAATTGAATACATATCAAGAAGTGCCTGCGTCGGATGTTCATGGGTTCCATCTCCGGCATTGATAATATTTGAACTTGAGATTTTTGTAAGATAAAGTGGAGTGCCCGCAGCCGAGTGTCTGACAACAACCATATCTACTTTCATAGCTTCGATATTCTTAATCGTGTCTTTGAAAGTTTCACCTTTGCTTACGCTGCTTCCTGAAACTGAAAAGTTTATTGCGTCAGCAGATAATCTTTTCTCAGCAAGTTCAAATGAGATTCTTGTTCTTGTAGAACTCTCATAGAATAAATTAACAATAGTTTTTCCCTGAAGAGTCGGAACTTTCTTAATTGGTCTTTCAAGAATTTCTCTGAATGTATGTGCTGTATCAAGAATAGTTTGAATATCTTCTTTTGGAACTCCCTGCAATCCAAGTAAATGTTTGCTTGATAAAGGCATAATCAATCATCCTTCCTGTCAACTTCAATGAGGTAGATAGCATCTTCTTCATCAACCTCCGTCATTCGTACTTTTATTTCTTCATTCATCGAAGTAGGAATATTTTTACCAACATAATCTGCTCTAATCGGAAGTTCACGATGTCCTCTGTCAACAAGTATGCAAAGTTGAATTGATGCAGGTCGCCCAAGATCCATAATTGCATTCATAGCTGAGCGAACTGTTCTGCCTGTGTAGAGTACATCGTCAACAAGAATAATATGCTTTTCATTTATGTCGAATGTAATATCCGAAACTGAAACTTCCGGTTGTTTAATTCTCATGCGGAAATCATCCCGGTAAAGTGTTACATCGAGGACTCCAAGTGGAAGATCAGCGTTATCAATCTCTTTTAACTTTTTGTGAATTCTCCTAGCAATAAACTCACCGCGAGTACGCATACCCATTAAGACAAGATCATGAGAACCTTTATTTTTTTCTAGTATTTCGTGAGTGATTCGGGTAAGAATTCGATCCAGACCATCGCTGTCAGCAACTTTGGTTTTGATTTTCATATAAAAAAACCTCCTGCGTTTCTTCTCGTGGAGGTAGTATAAGTTTCTTGTTTCATTTCCTTCTCCATCTCTCGGATAGAATTAAAGGTTAGTAAATAATTTTTTCGGAACAAAATTACAAAAAATTGGAAGGATAAAAAATACTTTGTTGTTAAATGTTTTATCAAAAAGAAAAAGGGATCATATTTCAGATCCCTTTTCCAATTCGTGGATTCTGTAAATCCTAAATTATTTAACGTGGAATTCCACTCTTCTGTTGTAGAATCTGCTTTCAGGATCTGATTCTTTAAATAACAATTGGCTCTTTCCTTTACCTGAAGTAGTTAATCTGCTAGCATCAACGCCTTTAGCTATGAGATATTTCTTAACAGCATCAGCTCTCTTCAGAGAAAGTTCGTCGTTATACTTATCAGAGCCGATCTGATCTGTATGTCCCTGAATTTCAACGCTAACATCCGGATGCGAGAGTAGAATAGAGGCAGCATTATCAAGAATTGCATAAGATTCTGGTCTTAATGTTGCTTTGTTGAAATCGAAGTTCACACCAACCAGCACCCATTTGTCTTCCATTTTAGCAGGACCCATACATCTCTTAATAATTTCGCATATACGGTCATAATCAACTTCTGTTGGAGTTGTTTGATATCTTCTAACGATATCTTCAATTTTATTATAATCAACTTCGCCCAAACCAGAGTAAATCTGGCAGTACTTTGAAGGTTCGCCCTTGCTGAAGTAATACAGTAATCCAAGGTCAGCATGAATCCAACTGTCGTTTGAATTACCACCGAAGAAGCTACCACCAAAGAAACCGTCAGAACTGCCATCTCTGGTATCTCTTCCATCGATTTTACTATTACCCATTGTATGGTAAGTACCTTCACCGCGTAATCTCCAATCTTCACCAAGTCTTATTTCAATACCAGCACCCAAATTAAATTGTGCTCCGGTGTTGGATTCTTCGTCTAATTCGCTTGTAACAAATCCACCTTCACCATCAGCCCATCTTGCATTTTCAGGTTTGTTATAATTTACACCGATACCTGTAACCAAAAACAATGACCATGGTTCACAAGGATTAAAGTAATATAATAAATCAAGATCGCCTGAGATCATGTTGTTAGTTACATATTCGCCATTATTTGCAGCATAGTTTTCATAATACTGAGCTGCAACATGGTTATAAGAAGCTTTTAATCTTGAGGCAACATGTTCTGACCAGTTTCTTTGGATCAGAATATGACCTCCATAAAATTCGCTTGTATTCAGAGATGCACCGTTAATTCCCACATACATCGGATAAGTAAATCCAAATCCGAATGCCCATGCATCTGATGCAACATATCTGTCCTGTGCATATGAATTACCCATTAAGAGCAAAACTGCAAAAACAGAAAGAATTCTGAATAATTTTTTCATATTGATACCCTCTTAGATTGTGATAGATGTTTTCTTATTATTTTCATATAAAAGTGCCATTAAATAACAGTTGCAAAAATATTATAAAAATCAAACAAAAACAATAATCGTGCGATATAACTTATTTGTTATTAAACAGTTAGCTTTACAAAAATCTTTCCAAGAAAAATGATTGAGTTTAGCGTATTAAATAATAATAACTTATCTTTTCAGAGTAAAAATTGCAATGTTGTAAAATCTTTTTCGGGGTGTAGCGCAGCCCGGCTAGCGCGCTTCGTTCGGGACGAAGAGGTCGGGGGTTCGAATCCCCCCACCCCGACCACTCGATAAATTCAAATCTATTATTAAAATCCTACTCCCGCACCAAAACTTACAAAAGGATCACCTGAATCGTATGGTGAATTCTCATCGTTGATCACATCAAACAGAACTTCAACAAAAAGCCAGACGTTGGGTCCAATATTCTGACTGTATCCACCACCAAGCAATAAATATGGCACCCAGAAACGTTCTGTATCATAACTATTATTTATTAAATTGAAAGAACTGACGTTCTCGTAACTCCAGTAAGCAAATTCAGCATGTGCGTAAATCTGAGGAATGATGCGATATCTTGAAAATATGCTGCCACCATAATTGCTTGTCGTAAGTGCCGGAGCTGGTTCATATCTATCATCACTTATATATGCATATCCTATCTTACCTCCGATTGACAGCCTGGGCGTCACTTTATACGCAACTAACGGATAAACACCAAGATAGAAGTAATCATTCCAGAAATTAAAACCAATATTACCTCCGTAGTACCATCTGCTCTCAGATACTGGAGGTTGAATAGCTTGACTGCAGCTTGCAGCCGCCTCTGCCAGTGTTTTGTCAATGGCAAGCAGTGAAGACAACATAAAACTTACTAAAACAAGAGAACCGATTAAAGTTTTCATTACCTCTCCTTAATTAAATATTTAATTTCCAGGATTAAAATTAAACTATGCTGATTAAGAAACAATAGTTGACCGTATTGATTGAGTAGTATGAAATAAGCTCAACCTTTTAGTTTTCAGAGCTAAAAGATTAATTTTGAGCATTATTTAATTTTATTTATCAACTCTAAATCTAACCTGGAGAAAAATTATGGGAATCAACTTAAAGAATAAAAGCTTTTTAAAATTACTCGACTTCAATCCGAAAGAAATTCGCTACCTTCTTGATCTTTCAAAAAAATTAAAAGCTGAGAAGCAAAAAGGTGTTGAAAAGAAAAAACTAAAGGGAAAAAATATCGCACTAATTTTTGAAAAAACTTCTACGAGAACACGTTGTGCATTCGAGGTCGCATCATTTGATCAGGGTGCAAATGTAACTTACATCGGTCCAACCGGATCTCAAATAGGACACAAAGAAACGATGAAGGATACAGCGAGAGTGTTAGGAAGAATGTACGACGGAATTGAGTATCGTGGATTTGGACAATCAATCGTAGAAGAACTTGCCGAGTTTTCAGAAGTTCCCGTGTGGAATGGATTAACTGATGAATTTCACCCGACACAGGTGCTCGCAGATTTATTAACAATGGAAGAACACTCAAAGAAAAAGTTAAATAAACTTTCTTTTTGCTTTCTGGGCGATGCTAGAAATAATATGGGTAACTCACTGATGGTCGGCGGAGTGAAAATGGGAATGGATGTACGGTTATGTGCACCAAAAGAAAACTGGCCTGAAGAAGAACTTGTTAAAAAATGTAAAGCGATTGCAAAAGAGACTGGTGCAAAAATTACATTAACGGAAAAAGTTGAAGAAGGTGTAAATGGTGTAGATTTTCTTTATACAGATGTATGGCTTTCACTTGGCGAACCAGCAGAAAAATGGGAAGAAAGAATTAAACTTATGAAACCATACCAGGTGAACATGAACGTAATAAATCTAACGCATAATCCGAAAGTAAAATTCCTTCACTGCTTACCTGCGTTTCATAACAAGGATACGAAAGTTGGAAAAGAAATTTTTAATAAATATGGACTTGATGGAATGGAAGTTTCTGAAGAAGTTTTCGAATCAAAGCACTCAATAGTTTTTGATCAGGCTGAGAACAGATTACATACTATCAAAGCGGTGATGGTTGCAACACTCGGCAAGTAAGTTTTCTATTAAATTTTATGCTGGATTTACATTTTCAACAATTTCGATTTGAAAATCCAGCAATTTCTTTAAAGCATAAAACGGTGCCCGGGAACAGAGTTCATAGAACTGGAATATGGCTTCCTGAAGAATATTTAATTCTTCCTGATTATAATTTCGTCCGTCAAAGTAAGACCATTCTTTTTCAAGATACTTGGTAAATTTTTCTTTTTGTTCTAAAGTTAGAATTGACTGATAATTTGCGGCGTCAAGTAGTTTTTTCATCCTTTCACGAAAAATCCTTTCTTTGTGGTGCATATCTTCAAGCTTAATCCTGATTTGATTAGATGAATGAATTCGATAAATAAACTGCATCGAATTTATCAGGTCAAGGTATACTTGCAGGTTTGATTTATCTTCATTTACAAAATAAAAATATGTTTCATAATAGTTTACAAGCTCCGAATTCCTTCCGACCAGCTTACTAAGATTAAAGAAGAATTTAAAGATTTTAATGTCTAGCTCACTCACAAGTTTGTGTAAAGTTTCGTGCTGCTTTATTAGTTTATTGAGCAGTTGGCTGCTCTCTTTCGTGTTATATTTTATTCCGTCATATTCAAAACTTTCGATCTTCCATTCACCTTTTGAAATACTCTCAATTGTCTTTAAATCATAATCGAGACCATTGAACTGATAAATAAGATTAACATTTGCGTCGGAGTAAACTTCGCTGAAATGATTAAAAATATCTGTATCCACTTTCTCAATTACTGATTCAATTTCGAAGCTTGATATACCCCGATTATCATAAAAATAATTGTACATCTTGTTAAATGAATGATTTTCCAGTTCATCAGAATATTTTAATATAAATTCTTCAATTGATAGGTTAGTTGGAGATTCAGAAAATTGCCAGTTTCTAAAAAGCTTATTAGTTACTTCTTTTTGGATATCTTCCTTATTGATAAAAAAGTTCCAGGCTGAATCATTACAAATTATTGAATCAACATTTAGCTCTTCAAGTTTTTTGACCCGGTCATTCACCGAAGGATGCGATGCCCATTGATTTTCTATTATCAATTTTGATCTGTTAAAGCGGGCAATTGTCTCCTTTCTAATTTGCGGTAATCCGTTTCTAAACTGAACACCATATCTCTCAGCAATCTGATTTATTACAAATGAGTGCTGCGGATAAAGATTATCTGCTTTAATATTTTCTGAAATATGATTATAGTAAAACTGCCAGAGATAATTGAAGGAATCCCCGGCTAATCCTGTACGCAGCAAGGCTGACACTGCAGGAATGGAGCCAGAAACTTTTGCTGACACTTCGTCAGCGTGGAATTCCATCTCTCTTGAAAGCGCCATATAGCTTTTGGACACAACTTCATAAGCCTTTCTCAAAATCCATCTGATTGCTCTGGAATAATAAATTACAATCCAATAGAAACGGCCTATCACTAAAAATTTATGTAAAAGAGTTTGATAAAATTCCTCATCAATAAGCATTTTGTAGATTATCTGGTTCTCGATATATACGTAACTGTAAACATTCAGACTTTTCTGTGTGAAATGTCCAAACTCGTGAGCAAGGATTGCTTTGAGCTCACTTTCATTCATAGAGTTCACAAGTCCCAACCCTATCATTAGATTTTCTTTGCTTGGAAAAAATAAGTTTCGAAAGTTTGAATCGTAGAAGACCATTGCTTCAACACCAGAACCTAAATAAACTTTTTGTGGAAAATTAGTTTCTATTTCTTTTGAGATGGATTCAATAATCTCAAATAATTTGGGCTGTTCATCCTTAAATATCTCTACCCATCCTGATCTATCTACAGTAAACTTTCTGAAAAAGAACATCAAGATGAATACTAAAAGAATAATCGCTACAAAAACTATTAAGACGAATAAAATAATAATATAAATACTTGAACGATTATGTTCTACAAACTGTAACAGTAAAATGGACGAGTAAAAAATTGCGGCTACTAGTGTGAAAGAGAGAATAAGCGTGAACAGATAAACGATAATAAAAAATATTATCGCAAATATTGTTCGTATAGCACGGCTTCTGTATTCAGTTGAAAATTCAAATTTATTCTGCATTTAGTCAGACATAAATATTGTTAAATAATTTGACCTGAAACTAATTCAATTTTGAGTCAAGCTTGTAAATAATTTGTAAAACATATGTCATACAGTTTCTACTATTCTGAACTATAAGTATCATCATTTGGGATGTTCAACTGAACCCTGATAAAACACCACACAATCTTTTCCTGTAACATCATCGACCAGGTTTGTTACCGGGGCGAGTACTGTACCGACTACTTTAACTTTACCGAGTTGAGGTGAGTCAAGGTTTCCGTACACATTCTGACTGAAAATGCTGCATCCACTTTTATTTAATAGTGCTATTACCAGGTCAAGTTTATTATCCGCAAACCCTATTGATCCTGTTAATGCAATACGATTTTTGGTTGTAGAAAATGCAGCATCAATAATTTTAAATGTCCCATTTTTAATAGTCCAATTGGAAACAAGTTTTTGAATCAAAGTATATTTCCCTGAATTGAATACAAAAATTCTGGCAAAATCTGTTCCTTTTGTTACTGCTATTCCAACAGGTCCGGCAAGCAGAACAGCACCAAGATCAACAAGATTAAATGATTGACTGCGCTTGAATTTATCTATAATCTCTTCTGCATCAAGGCCATTGAGAATAATCTGCTCACCGGAGAGATTAATTGTTCCATCAATATTGTCAATTATTTTATTCCACTCAGTACCAGATGATTTAAGGTTCAACGATAGGTTTACAGGACCTTTGAAAACTGAGTCCTCATTAAATACTGCCAGTAATTTTTCAGCATTGAATCGTACATTATTTAAACTTAATTGATAAGCAGGTTTGGTTGCAAATGGAGTCATTTTCAATAATGAACTTCCTTGAGCATTTTCTCCGAAGAGACGAACGACATCTGATTTAATTTCATAACTTCCATTATTAACATTTATTGACAAATCAATATCATTAAAGTTGAAAGATTTTGATTGGATATGTTCAGTTTGTAATTCACCTGAAGCGAACATAGTTGCAAAAGGATTGGGATTTGTTCTCTCATCGAAATAAATATTATTCAAACAGAAATTAAAATTCTTTGCGCTGATCGTATCCTTTGAAAATTTGTAAAGAAAATTTGAATTCTTAAACTTTAATTGCTTGAGAATCAATGAATCAGTTGAGAATTGGACTTCTGTAAAAAAAGATCCTGAAAGTTTTCCATCCAATGTTTCAGGAACTGAATCACCTTTCGTGTATAATAATTCCGAAGGATAGATATCATTGCAATCAGCATTGGCTTTTATATAAAATGGTTGAAACTTTGAAGTGTTATATTCACCAGTAAAATTAAATTTACCGCTCAGAAAATTCGTCTTGAAATCACTGAACTTCAGATTAAAACCCAGGATATTTTCACTGATTTTAAATAACCCGGAATTGATTTTTATTCGTGGGAGGAAATCTTCTGCTGTTGCATCAATTTTTTTGATGTCAAATTCAATCTCGGGAAATGATTTAAACTTAGTAGCTTTTAATGTTGTTGTTTTTGCCACTACATCAACTTCAGCATCAAGTATTCGGTGATTAAAATCTCTTTTAATTGATGGATCAAAAAACAGGAAGTTTGGCAAATCAAAGACTTTGGATTTGATGCGGATGTCTGCAATAATTTCTTCTTCATTCTTAAATAATATTGCCATTGCATTTTTTATATGTCCCTTAATCAGGAAATCAGTGTCTTCCGAAATAACACTAAGATCATCGAAGAAAATATCCTCATTTTCTCTTCTTATAACTCCATCAACTTTATCAAACTTAATTGTGCCGGGAATTGTAATTGAAAAATCTGAGAAAGATATTTTAGCTTTATTCATTTCACTCAAATATTTTTTTTCATCAACTAAATATTTTCCAATCAACCTATCTGTTATTTCTAATTTACCTTTCAAATCTGATATCGTTCCCAGTTTAAAGACTTTCTCAAGTCCGGTAACATCAGCGGAAAGCAACACATTCACGTTTATTTGAGGTTGTTTGAAATTATTGATTGAGCCGGATAATTTCACGAAGCCATCATATAAATCAGCGTATAAAGTATCAATAAATAGTTCTGCATCAGACCAATCATCGCTTTCTCCTGATTTAAAATTTCCTGCAAGATTTAAATTCTTGATTGGTCTGCTTGTAAGTGGATTAGTTAAGTAAACTTTGTTCAATCCAAATGCAATATCAATTGACGGAAATTCAACAAATGTTTTCCCTTTAATATTGGCATTCAAATACATTTCACCCGATTTTAAATTCTTCAATCCATCGTCATTGAGAAATAATGAGAACAAACTAAAATCTCTATCAGAACCGATTACGGACAAATCTAAATAACCTTGATTTTTGGAATCAAAGAATCCACTAAATTGAAATTGAGTTTTGTCTATTATTAAAGTTCCATCATCAAGCCTGATAAAAATTGAATCGGAATTGATTTGCAATTTTGAGTTAAGTTCAATTTGAGTATCGGTAATTAACGAAGTGCCATTTTTAATTATTGAATCAATTTCGCAATCAAGTTTAAAGGATGAGTTAATCACTTTGTTTTGATAAGTTAAACTGGATTGCAGTTCGTTTACTTTAAGTTGTATTTTGTTTTTTTTGAATTGGTTTTCCGCTGTTATTAAAATATCTCTCAGTTCAAGATTATCAAATTGGAAAGCAAATTCTGTCTCTGTCTTAGTTTGAATCTTTTGGCTAACTGTATCAACAGGTTCTTTTTTTTGTTGAACTATTTCCTTTTTTGATTCTTCACCTAATGCATTTTTAAGATTTATCTGACTATCAGGATAGACTATGATATTTATATTTCCATTTGACAGATCAATAGCTGATGCGTTTATTTTTGAAGAAAGCAGATCAATTATGTTTATTGAAATATAAACTTCACTTATTTCAAAAACGGGGAGTTTATCGGCATTCAGTGCAGAATCTTTACTTTCGCTCAATGAAAAATTTTTTAGTATTAACGAAGCATTTGGGAAATACCTGAAGGGAGTAAACGCAATATCATCAAAAGAAATCTTTCCGCTGATCTTCTGATTTACATTTAACAAAATTGTTTTACTTAAATCGTTTTTGTAGATCAGGAATAGAACAGAAAGCAGCAGAAAATAAAAAATTACAATTCCAGCAAGTGAAAAAAATGAAAATATGATTATTCTGAAGAGAGACTTTTGATTTTTTAATATCGGGTTTTTCAAATTGAACAATAGTTATTGACTTCAGATTATTATTAGGAAAAATCAACTATAATTTTTTTTACAATTAAAACGCCTGATTTATATCAAAATAAATTCCATTGCTTCCCTTGCCAAATCCAACATCCATTCTGATTTCAACTTTTTCCAGTTCATCAAACCTGAACCTGATTCCAAATCCGTATGTAGGTTTCACATTTGATATTGTAATTCTCTTCAGTGAAGGTGCAACATCACCAAAGCCGGCAAATAAAATTAATCCAAAACGCCAAACCAACTCAGGCATTCGATATTCAGACTGAACTACGTAATAAGTTTTATCCCGATATCTACCCATAATTGTTCCCCTCATCAGCTTGCTTCCGCCGAGTAATCCAAGATCGTAAAACGGTGGAGTGCCGCTTTCATTCAGTAAATAAGCTTGTAATGCAACTACGTGACTGAATATTGGATTCCAGTAATGTCTCAGGTCAAGAACTGATTTGTTGTAATTAAAATCACTGCCAATAAATTCAAAAAAATTAGAAGTGTAAGCTTCATAATAACCACCACGGGATGGGAAAAAATTATTATCTCTCGTATCCCAGGAAACAGCGAACCCCAAACCCGAAGTTAGTCCTCCTTCTTTTCCAATAATTGTTGAATCATTTTCCAGATACGGATTTCCTTTTGTATCAACTACGGACATATTCCTGATTTCATAATTAATTCCAATGTTCAGACGATCATCAAATAGTTTTGGCTGGAGCTTAATCTGAGCCTGGAAATTGTCCTGAAGATATTTATCATTCTCTATTTCCACACTCTGGTTTCCAATTCCATAATAACGATCGAAATAAGAAGAATAATTTAACTTAGACCAAATTTTTAATTTATCTTCAAAAAGAAATAGTTCAGGTATAATGGTGACGTCATATTGTCCATTAACAGTGTAATAAAATGATGGCGTAATGCTGGATGATTTTGCTTTTGGGTTTTCATACAACTTAAAGTAAACAATTCCACCACCACCGAATGCAAGACTGGTTTCAGGTGAATAGAATATGTAAGGATAAGCAAGCCAATCAACTCCACGAATAGCAATCGTATCTGGTTTGTGAGTTAAAGAGGAATCAGACTGAATTGATTGTGGAAAGGTTAGCTGTAAGCATACAAAGATGAAAATTGCAATATGATTTATCTGCTTCATAATCCAATGTTATAAAAGAAGTATCCAGATTTATAAAAGATTTTATTCGGTTTGCCAAAACTAATTACTAAAATTCAGCAGCTAATGCAAACATAAAAAAGTCGTCATCAGTAAACACGTTAAAAAAGTAACCAGTACATTCAAAGTTTTTATAAGAACCTCCTAACAGCACACCTCGTTCTATATCAAGTTTTGTTTGGTATAATCCTGTCCGTTGACCACTTAATCCGAACCATAACCAATCTAAAGGTGAATATGTCAGGTCAGTCCAGTTATAAAAAAAATTATTTTCCTTTGACTCAAAGTCAAATAAATATTCCGATTCACTGTAAAGCTCAAATCCGCTCAGACCAAAAGAAAATTCTAATCCGGGAGCAATTCCATTTGTTCTGCCAACAGCAGCCCCAATAATTGGTGTTATAAAATATTCAAATTCATCTCTTCCAAAAAAGTTATATCCGACCCAACCGGAAAAAGTTTTTAGATCTTCATAATTATACCGTGCTTCAAGATGTAGATTTTCTTTATTTGCAATGAAGATTGGAAGAAAGTTAAAAGGATCGGTAAAGTAAAAATCTGCTTCGGCACTAAACTTCCACTCAGTTACCGCATTTGTATCTTCTTCCTGAGAATACACGAATGGAACGAAGAAAATGATCAGATATAAAGCAGGCAACTTAAAAATCATTCTCATCCACCAAGTGCAATTGTCAACCCGACTAAAATAATTCCGAGCAAAAGAATACCTATTCCGGACACAGCGGGTCGAAAGCCAGCATATTTGCCTACTGAGAATCCACCAACAAACAGAATCAGCAAGGCGATTGCATTTGAAAGTCGAAGTGCTAAAGCAGTGTTTGAAATAAATATAAATGGAAGCGCAACAGGAAAAGTACAGGTAAATACTAGCAGAAAAATCAGGAAAGCACTTCTTAAATCAGACCAATTAATTAGTTTAGTTTTTGGAATATCTTGAAGCATCACTAATCTTTCCTGAAGCTGATCAACTTCTTCTGGTTTTAATATTGCTGATATTACAGGTGGCAATTCATCTGTAAGCAGCTTTCTTCCTTTAATTTTATCATTTGATGCTTTTAGTTTTTTTAAAATTGAATGAGCATGTCCTTTTTCAAAGAGCCTGCTCATCAGATAAAATACTGCATCAATAATACCCCAAGCCAAATTACATCCCAAAGCAGCCCAAAGCAAATCTTTAATTTGTGCTTTACCATCGGCAACAACACTAATTGAACCGGTGAATGACAGAACCATTATTAATCCAAAGAGAATTTCAGAAATCCTGCTGATCGGATCTAAAGCGCTTCCTGCTTCGCTTTCAATTTTCTGCCAAAGATTTTTTTCCGACATCTAAGTCTTTCTTATACAGAGTCAGGTATAAAGAAAAACATTAAAGCGATTATTAAATAAATTGCAATTAACTGAACACCTTTAAACCAGTTGGCTCTGCCATCACCCGAAATCAGGGATCCAATAATTACCGCAAAAAATAAAGCTCCCATTTGAGTTTTTGGAAATGATAAATGCAACGGATAAGGTCCCAGCACAAGGCTGAGCAACACAAGCACCGGTGCAATAAATAATGCGATTTGAATGCAGCTTCCCATCAGAATACCGACACTTAAATCCATTTTATTTTTCTGCGCTACAGTAATGGCGGATAAACTTTCGGCTGCACCACCGACGACTGCCAAAAATACAATTCCTATAAAAGTTGCTGACATACCAAGTGCATCGCCTGTTCCCTCAGCAGCTCCGACAAGAATTTCACTCATAAATGCGGCTGCAACGGATGCAATTATCAGCGATATAATAGAGCGACTTTTTGACCAGCGATCTTCGTGGTGTTTGTCTTCTTCATCTTTTATGCTTTTAAAAAATTCCGGGTGTGTTTTTATCATGAAGAAAAGATAAAGTGCATAGCCCAATAAAAGGACGATTGCTAAACCAATATTGAGCATATTTCCCTGTCTTAAAACATCCTGGGAACCAAAAAGAGTATTGAATGAACTTGGAACTGTCAAGCTGATTACAGCCATGAACATCATTGATGCATAAACACGGGCACTCACCTGATTATATTCCTGGATATGGTATTTCGTTCCTCCGATAAAAAATGAGAGACCTAATGCAAGTAAAAGGTTTGCAAGGATAGCTCCAACAATAGAAGCTAATACCATGGTATATAGACCGGCTTTCAAAGCTACAACCGCTATAATTAACTCAGGAAAATTACCAAATGTTGCATTCAGTAATCCACCAATTGCATCACCTGTATAAGTGGCTAATTGTTCAGTTGAGTGAACAATCAATTTTGCAATCGGAATTATGGATAATGCGGCAGAGAAAAAAATCATCGGAGCTGATGCTTCTGATTGCTCAAGAGCAATAGAGATTGGTATGAATATTAAGAGCCAGTTTGGACCGGGTTTAAAAAATTTTTTCACTTGGTTTTACTCTTAGTTTAATTATAAAATATTTGAGTTTAATTATTCCTGGTTAAGCAAATTTTTTGCTTCAGCCAGTTCGATTAATTTATTTTCGCCGACTTCGGGATATTCTAATTCCAGAGAAGCAAGTGCATCAATTACTGCAGCCGCAACTACTAAACGGGTAAACCACTTATTATCTGCTGGTACAACAAACCAAGGTGAATCTTTTGTGGATGTATTTCGAATCATATCTTCGTAAGCTTTCATGTATTCGTCCCAATGTCCCCGCTCTTTAGCATCTGCTGAGGAGAATTTCCAGTTCTTTTCAGGATTATCAATTCGCTCGAGAAATCTTTTTTTCTGTTCTCCTCTGGAAACGTGAAGGAAAAACTTTCTGACAATCGTTCCATTCCTGGTTAAATATTTTTCGAAGTTACGGATATCCTGAAATCGTTCATCCCAAATGTGTTTGGTCACTAATTTTTCCGGTAGTTTCTGCTTTGCAAGGATTTCTTCATGAACTCTTACAACCAATGTTTCTTCATAATAGCTCCTGTTGAAAATTCCGATTCTGCCTCTTTCAGGCAAACATTTGATACATCTCCATAAATAATCATGATCAAGATCTTCGCTGGTAGGTGCTTTGAAAGAATAAACCTGGCAGCCTTGTGGATTTATTCCTGACATAACATGTTTTATTGCTCCATCTTTTCCAGCAGCATCCATTGCTTGAAAAATTAAAAGGACAGACCATTTATCCTGAGCATAAAGTTTGTCCTGAAGTTCGGCAAGTAATTCGATTCCATTTTTTAGAGCTTCCTGAGCTTTAGGTTTATCTTCAGATTTAAGTCCAAGTGTATCTTCCGGATCAATATGTTTGAGACGAAAATCTTTTCCGTCAGTAATCCTAAAAGGTTTGGAAAATTTTTTCGTTCGTTTAATAAACTCTTTTTTCTTCATTTGTCATCTCATATTAAAATTACAATCAGGCTAAAGCCAATTAATATCAGATAAAATTTATAACCCCGAACTAAAAGTCGGGGTTAATAGCCACATCATTTAGGATGTGGTCACTGATTTACAAAGCAATAAACCGGGTTTTAACCCGATTGAAGTTATTCATTGTCAGTTTCAGATGTTTGCTCATCTTCTGACTGTTCATAAACAGGGTTCATAGGTTGATAGGAATCATAAACTGTTTTGTCGAGCCAACCACCAGCAAGTGAACTGAAAATTCCTACAGCGCTTTTCATTAATGTTGCTCTTGATTGAACATAACCAAGTTCCGAGTCAAATAAGTTTCTTTCAGCATCAAGAACTTCCAGATAGCTTGTTGCACCTTCATTATATTTCATCGTTGCCAGGTTATAATATGTTTGCAGAGCGTCAAGTCGTTTTCCATCTGAAGAATATATTTCTTCTGTTTTTTTCCTTTCGACTAAGGCATTCTGAGCATCACTAAATGCAGTCTGAACTGATTTGATATAATTAAAGAAAGCTTGTCTCTGTATTGCTTCTGCGGATTCAACCTGGCTTGAAATCTCACCGGCACGGAATAATGGTGCAAGCAAACTTCCACCAGCATTCCACACAAATGAACTTGGTTCAAAAAGTTTTGCAACATCACTATTTGAAAATCCTAACAAACCAGTTAATGATAATGAAGGAAAGTAAAGCGATTTTACAACTCCAATTCTTGCATTGGCAGCGATCAACTGTTGTTCAGCTCCCAATACGTCTGGTCTTCTTTCAAGCAAAGTAGAAGGAAGACTTTCGGGAATATCAGGAAGAATCAGATTGTTTATCAATTGTCCGCGTGGTATAGGACCGGGATTTCTTCCAAGCAAAACACAAATTGCATTTTCTAATTGAATAATATTTTTTTCAAGAAATGGAATCTGAGATTTTGCATACCAGTACTCTGACTCGAGCTGGCTAATTTCAAGCTGGGAGATATCGCCTTTATTCTTTCTCTGTTGAAAAAGGTCTAATGATTTTGCACGCGAATCAACCGTACGATTTGCAATTTCAAGTTGAGCATCGAGCGAAAGCAGATCGAAGTAATTATTAGCAATCAGCGAAGTAATAGATAAGATAACTCCTCTTCGAACTTCCTCAACACTTAGTAAATCAGCGAGAGCTGCTTCATTTGCTCTGCGGATTTTTCCCCAGATATCAATTTCCCAGAATGCTGATAGATCCAATGTATAACGTTCAGATCTGAATTTTACGCCATCAACATTATATTCTCCAACTCTGCCTGAAGCACCAGCATCAAATTTTGGATAGTAATTGGATTCTTCAACTCCGTACAATCCCATATATTGATCTACTCTTGCCGCTGCAATTTTAATATCATTATTTTCCCGGACGGCTGTCTTTATCAAATACGTTAAAACTGTATCTCCAAAAAGTTCCCACCATGTTGTGTCGGCAAGAGCGAGAGCAAGACTATCTTCAATCGTATAATCCTGCATGAGAATTGTGCTGTCCGGTATTTCAAGATCCGGTCGGACATAGTCTGGTCCAACTGAACAACTTACAGCAAAAAGTAGAATCGAAACGGAAATCACTAAAAATATTTTTTTCATCAGTGTCCTCCTTTCTCCTCTGAACCTGAATCAGATGTTTCCGGAGGAGAAGGTTCTTTAGTTTTTTTATCACGAACAAAATATTTTTCAACCATAACAAAAAGTGATGGGATAGTAAAGATTGCAAGAACAGTTGCTATCAATAATCCGGAGAATACGGCAAGTCCCATTACTTTTCTGGATTCAGCACCTGCACCTGCTGCACGAACGAGTGGAAGAACGCCAAGTATGAACGCAAAAGATGTCATCAATATCGGGCGAAGACGAAGCTTGGCAGCATCGAGAGCCGCAGCAGCTACATCCATTCCTTCTTCTTTTTTCATCTTAGCAAATTCGACAATCAATATTGCATTTTTTGCCGCGAGTCCAATCAGAGTTACAAATCCTATCTGAGCAAACACGTTGTTGACATAACTATCACTAAAAAATCTACCGATCCATAAACCAGCCATCGCTCCAAAAACAGCAAACGGAATTCCAAGCAGAACACTCATTGGTAAAGACCAGCTTTCGTACTGAGCAGATAGAATTAGAAAAACAAACAACAGTGCAAAAATGAAAACAGTTGCTCCGCTTCCCGCGGCTTCAACTTCCTGATAAGACATATTTGCCCAGTCATATCCCCAGCCTTGCGGCAAATATTGTGCTGCTACTTCCTGAAGTGCTGCTATTGCATCTGTAGATGTATATCCCGGAGCCGGAATACCAGTCAATTCAGCAGAACGAAATAGATTAAATCTGTTCGTGAATTCAGGACCATTTGTTGGGCTCATGGATACAATTGAATTTAGAGGAACCATTCCACCCTGATTATTGCGGACATAGAATTGACCGAGATCCCAGGTTTCATTTCTATATTCTCCTTCTGCTGAAAGGTAAACTTTATACACTCTTCCAAATCTGTTGAAGTCGTTAATGTAGTTTGCACCAAGGAGTGAGCCGAGAGTTGTATTGACATCTGAAATTGTAACTCCTTGTTTCAGAACTTTATCTCTGCTGACTTCAGCAAATATCTGCGGAACATCGGGACGGAAAAGTGTTGCTATTCTTCCAATCTCAGGACGTTTTTTTGCTTCGTTAATGAAATTCACAACCTGCCTACCAAGTTCAATCGGGGTATTTCCACTTTTATCCTGCAACATAAAAGTAAATCCAGCACCAGTTCCCAAACCCTGAATAGCAGGTGGTCCGAAAACATAAACAAACGCTTCGGGAACTGCATCAGACAAAGTTTTATTCAAAGCTTCGATTACTTCGAATGATCTTTCAGAAGTTTCAGTTCGCTCACTCCATTCTTTTAACGAAACAAAGAAAGTTGCAATGTTTGAACTTGCAACGCCGGTAATCAGGCTATATCCTGAAATAGTAGTATAGTTATCAATGCTTTTTTCATTGGCAAGAATTTGTTCTATTTTTTTGCAGGCGAGATCAGTTCTTTGGAGCGAGCTTGCATCAGGAAGCTGCACGTTTATAAGAAAGTAGCCGTTATCTTCTTCAGGTACAAATCCACCAGGAACTCCCTTGAAGAGCAGAAGAGTAAGCACGACAATAATTCCAACGAAAATTATACTTCGTGAAACTTTGCGAACCAGAATTCCCGTAAATGAAAGATATTTTCCAGTAAATTTATCAAAGTATTTATTGAACCATGTATAAAATTTATCTAAGGGAGATTTCTTTCCTCCTTTTGGTTTTAATAATATTGCGGCTAAAGCAGGGCTTAGTGTAAGTGCGTTGAATGCGGAAAATAAAACTGAGATTGCAATTGTGATAGCAAATTGCTGATACAATCTTCCGGTAATTCCTCCCATAAATGCTACAGGTACGAACACTGCTGCAAGAATAAGAGCGATTGCTATAACGGGTCCCGATACTTCTTTCATAGCCTGGAATGTTGCATCTCTTGGTGTCATTCCATGTTCGATGTGATGCATCACCGCTTCAACAACCACTATTGCATCATCAACCACAATTCCGATTGCCAGCACCATACCGAGCAGTGAAAGCGTATTGATTGAAAATCCCAGCATAGGAAAGACAATAAATGTAGAAATCAGCGAAACCGGAACAGTTAAAAGAGGAATTAATGTCGCGCGCCAGTTCTGCAAGAAAATAAAAACAACCAGTATTACAAGGAGAACGGCTTCAAATAATGTATGAACAATTTCATTAATTCCTTCTTCAATTGGAAGCGTTGTATCAAGAGTAACTTCATACTCCATCCCTGGCGGGAAACTAATTGCTAATTCGTCCATCAGCTTTTTTAAATCTTCGGCAACAGCAATTGCATTTGATCCGGGCAACTGGAATACAGCAATAGTAGCCGCCGGTTTGCCATTGTTACGTCCAATCTGATTGTAGAGAAGCGTCCCTAATTCAATTCTTGCCACATCTTTTAATCTTAATTGGGAACCATCGGGATTTGTGCGGATTATAATCTGACCAAACTCTTCTTCATTCAGCAGCCTGCCTTGAGTTTTTACTGTATATGTAAAATCAGTTCCGGGAGGTGCAGGCGGTGCACCAATCTGACCTGCAGGGCTAATCACGTTCTGATCCTGAACAGCTTTTACAATTTCAGGAACTGTTATACCCATTTTACCAATAGCGTCCGGTTTAACCCATATTCTCATTGCATAATCACTACCACCAAAAAGTTTTACATCACCAACACCCTTGGTTCTGCTGATTCGATCATTAATATTTATTGAAGCGTAATTGCTGAGGAAGTTATTGTCATATTGCCCACCCGGAGATTTCAATGTAATCAGCAGTAATGGAAAGACGAGAGATTTTTTTACTGTAACTCCATAATTTTTAACTGAAGCAGGAAGGAAAGCATCTGCCTGACTGACTCTGTTCTGAGTCAGTACATTGGACATATCAAGATCAGAACCAACATCAAAAGAAACCTGAAGTGTTAATGTTCCGTCATTACCATTAATTGATTTCATGTAGATCATATTTTCAACACCATTTATCTGCTGTTCAAGCGGTGTTGCAACAGATTGTTCAACATCAATAGCAGAAGCACCAACATAAGTTGTTGTTACATTTATCATAGGTGGCACAATATCAGGGAATTGAGCAATCGGAAGCCCCCGCATAACAATAATTCCAACAAGCACCATCACTATAGATATTACCATAGCAACAATCGGACGACGAATAAAAAAATTAGCCATAAATTAATTCTCCTTCGAGAGTTTTTCCTGACTATCAGGTATTTTGGCTTCAATAGGAGAAACGACCATATCAGGTCTGACTTTTAACAAACCTTCATAGATGACATTCTCACCCGGATTAACGCCGGATTCAATGACGATATAATTATTGTATTCAGGACCTGTTGTTACGACTCTCATTACAACTTTTTTATTTTCATCAACAATGTAAACAGATTTTTGTCCCTGAATTTCAAAAATAGATCTGGAAGGTACAACCGTTGCATCTTTTCGTTCATCAATTACTATCCGGATTTTTGCAAATTGTCCGGGTCGTAAAATTCTTTTTGGATTTGGGAATGAAGCTTCAAACTGTAAAGTACCAGTAGCCGGATCAATTTGTCTTTGAGCAAAACTGATTACACCTAAATAGGGATAAACTGTTTCATCAGCGAGCACCATATGGATTTCTTTGGCTTTAACTTTTGTTCTACCTTCATTTTGTTCAATCCGTCTTATAAGATCTAAATACTCTTGTTCGGATATAGAAAATCTTACGTGAACTGAATCCACTCTTGAGATAGTATTAAGAATAAGAACGTTTGGCGGACGACCAACGAAATCTCCAACACGCGCTACGGAAATACCAATTAATCCTGTTATGGGTGCATAAATTGTGGCGTAACTCAGATTAGTTTTTGCAATATTCAATGCGGCTAAAGCTGCATCTAATTCACCTTGCTGTGCTTCGTATTTTGATACAGCAATTTCAAGATCTCGCTGGCTGACTGCACCAGCTTTTGCAAGCGGAGTGTAACGTTTAACATCATCTTCAGCCTGAATTAATAAAGTTCTTACGGCAGCTACTTTACCTTCAGCTTCAGCCACAGCTTCCTGCAGTTCGGTTGCATCAATTGTATAAAGCAATGCACCCTGACGAACTTCACTTCCTTCTTTAAAATAAATTCCTGTCAGCCAACCTTCAACTCTTGCTCTGATTTCGATGTCAACTGCTCCAAATGTTTGACCAACCCACTCACCTGTTACCGGAACATTCATCTTCAGAGCTTTGGTTATCTGAACTTCCGGAGGTGGTCCTGTTTGCTGCTCTTCTTCACCGCAGGCAAAAACGAGAAAAATCAATAATAGACTAAGAAGCAACAAACAAAAGGCGCTCAGACTTCTTTTGGGATTTAACATTTTAATCACTCCTTCATTATAAAAGTACTTTAAGATTGAAATGGAATTTATTATTTAACTCATATAAAATTTAATTATAATAATTCTGAAATTTATATTTTCAAGAATTGCCGATTGCTTTGCTCACCGGTTCGCTTTTGACTTCATTTATCCAGGCTTTTAGCAAAGTATAAGTTACTGCAAGAATAACAGGTCCAATAAACAGTCCGACGATTCCAAAAGCAATTAATCCACCAATTACACCAGCGAAGATTAATAAAATCGGAAGATCAGCTCCTCGTTTTATTAAAAACGGGCGAATGAAATTATCGGAAGTTCCAACAAATATAGAAAGTATCAGCAAAACGGTTCCCCAAACAGGATCACCAGAAGCATATTTCCATATTACTGCAGGTAGTAATACAGGAAGTCCGCCAATTTGCGAGAGACCAAGAACGAACATAATAGCAGCCAGTAATCCTGCTTTCGGAACTCCACAAATCGCTAAAGAGACTCCGCCAAGAATCGATTGAATAAGTGCAGTGATTACAACTCCCATTGTAACTGCTTTTACAGCCTGACCAGCCAAAGTTACGATTTCATCACCTTTGTTTCCGGCAAGACGAACTGCAAAATTTCTGATGCCTTTAACAGCAACCTCACCTTTGGAATATAAAATTCCACAAATGATAACTGTGATTAGAAAATGTAAAAGAAATAATCCGACTCCTCCGGCTTTTGAAACAAACCATTTCACCACATCATCAAGAAAAGGAACGATTTTTTTAATTATTTCTTCATTATGCATTGAAGTAATCTGGTTCCAGCCATCTGCTAATTGAGAGCCAACTAAAGGAATCCCACTCATCCATTCCGGAGCAGATTGGAATCTTAAATCTGACAGAGCATTAAACCATCCGGAAAGTTCTGATACGTTTGTTGCGATCGTTCCTACAACTATTGCAATCGGTATAAGAATAACTGCAAGAATTAATAAAAGCATTACAGTAACTGCTAATCCTTTTTTGTTCCAGAGAATCTTCTTCAGTTTAAGCATAAAATTGTATGTGGAAATGACAATGATTGTAGCCCAAATCAGTGCAGCTACAAATGGTGCAAAAACCCAGATACTACCAACGGTCAATAGTAAAATTATTATAACACTCAGTGTAATCTGAGTTAAATCTTTTTTAGAAAGATCGTTGTCCATTGACTGCCTCACTTTTTTTATTTAATAAATATTCAGAATAAACTCATTGAAAATTTAATTAATTATCATTGCCCTGTCATTTTCTTTGGATCAAGTAATTCTTTTATCTGCTCTTCAGTTAATAATTTTTTCTCTCGAATGAGTTCCAGAATTCCTTTTCCTGTTTCGAGAGCTTCTTTAGCAAGCTCGGTCGTCTTTTCATAACCCAGCACAGGATTAAGTGCCGTTACGATCCCAACACTCTGATTAATATATTTTGTCATCACATCTTGATTTGCCGTAATTCCATCGATACAACTTGTGCGGAATGCTTTCATTGTATTCGTGAGGAGCTTCTGCGATTCAAGAATTGCAGAGATTGCTAATGGTTCATAAGCATTTAATTGCAGCTGCCCTATCTTTGCTGCGATTGTTACAGCCACATTATTTCCCATTACTTTGAATGTAACGAGATTCATAAGTTCCGGCATTACCGGATTAACTTTTCCCGGCATTATGGAAGAACCTGGTTGTAAAGCAGGAAGATTAATTTCAAATAATCCTGTCCGAGGTCCTGAAGCTAACAAAATTAAATCACTTGCAATTTTTGATAATCTGACAGCGAGTGTATTTAATGCATTCGAGTATTCAACAAATGAAGAAAGATCGGATGTAGCCGCAATTAAATCTGTTGCGGGAACAATTTTCTTTCCTGTCAATTCTGCAAGATGCTTAGCACAATTCTGTACGAAACCTTTTTGAGCAGTCAATTTAGTTCCGATTGCAGTTCCACCCATATTAATAACATATAAATTTTCTTCGGCTCTTTTTAGTTCAATTATTGATCCTTTGAGCTGTGATGCAAACGCGTTAAACTCCTGCCCTAATGTCATCGGAACTGCATCTTGTAATTCAGTTCTGCCCATCTTCAAGATATTTTCAAATTCTTTTCCTTTCTTTTCGAAAGATGCGATCAATGAGTTTAGTTCGGGAATCATTTTATCGTTCATCAGAATTATAGCAACATGAAGTGATGTCGGATAGGAATCATTTGTTGATTGAGACATATTGAGATGATCGTGCGGTTCAATGTAAGCATAATCACCTTTTTGCTTTCCGCTAAGTTCCAATGCTATGTTGGCAAGAACTTCATTGACGTTCATATTTGCAGAAGTACCAGCACCACCTTGATAAAGATCGACTAAAAACTGATCGTGATATTTTCCAGCCAGAACTTCCTTGCAAGCCTTTTCCACTGCATCAAGAACATATTTTGGCAAAGCTCCCGAATCATAATTTGCTTTTACAGCAGCAAGCTTTACTAATACAAAAGCATTTACAAGTTCAGGATAATCTTTTGTTGTCTGACCGCTGATTTGAAAATTTTCTAAGGCGCGCATAGTCTGGACACCATAATATGCATCATTTGGTATTTGCTTATCACCAAGCAAATCGTGCTCTATTCTGAATCCGCTGTCCTGTGCGAACAGGATTACTGGTAAAAACATCAAACTAATGATGACTGATAAAAAAACTTTTTTCACTGATAACATGACTGACTCCAATAAAATTTATAAAACAAATGAACTAATTATAAACGCAAAGATTGTTGTAGCTACAAGACACACAATTCCCGGAAGCATAAAACTATGATTGAGAAGATATTTTCCTATCTTCGTTGTGCCCGTACGATCAAATGAAACTGCTGCCAATACAGTTCCATAAGTCGGTAAAAAGAAAAATCCGTTTACAGCAGGATAAACTGCAATTAAAATCCACAACGGCATACCAAGTGCAACCGCAACGGGCATGAGTGTTACAACAGTTGCTGCCTGACTAAATAGTAACATCGAAAGTACGAACAGTCCAATTACAAGCACCCATGGTGATTGTTGAATTATATCAGAAATTCCACTAACAATTTCAACTCTATTTCCCTCAAAGAAAGATGAACCCATCCATGAAACTCCGAGAATAGAAATTATTGCAACAACACCGCCGTTCATGATACTCCCTTTCACTGCTTCTGCAGGTTTTGCTTTAAAGAAGATCATCATCAATCCTCCTGCTGCAAGCATAATAATCATTATTGCATCACCCATTTCCAGATGTTTGGTGATTGACTCACCTGCTGAAAATATTTCATAATCCGGACGGAGCTGTGGAAAGATGCCAATCATTACAACAACTACAATTGCACATAAAAATACAAATAGTGAATTTCTCGCATTACTAATTTTTTCTTTAGCTATTTCTACAGAGGCAGTCGTCTCTTGAATTTTACCAGTCTTTAATCTTTCCTGATATTCAGGATCGTCTTTAAGTTCTTTACCTTTCCAAGCAACAGATAAAATTCCCACAATTAATCCGAGTAATGAAGCTGGAATAATTACCATCATAATTTGAAGAAGATTTACATCATAAGAAACAAGTGCTGCTAATAAAGCAACAGTAGCAGCACTTATGGGAGAAGAAATTAATCCGTACATAGAAGCTGTCACACTTATTGATAAAGGTCTTTCAGGACGAACACCCGCTTTAGTCGATACTTCTGCAATGACCGGAAGCAACGCATATATGACATGCTGAGTTCCGCTTGCAGCAATTAAAACATAAGTAACAAATGGTGCAACGAATGTGATGTATTGAGGTTTTTTGCGCAATACTTTATTTGCGAACGATATCAAATAATCGAGCCCGCCAGCAGATTGCATAGAAGCTAATGCTGTTATTACGGCGATTATCATTCCAAGTACGATTCCAGGAGGTGAACCTGGCGGAAGTCCAAAGACAAATACCAGAACCACAAGCCCGATCCCACCCATTGTACCTAATCCGATTCCTCCGAGCCTTGCACCTATCACTATGCAAGTAAAGAGTATCAGGAGTTCAATCCACATCATGGTTGCACCTAAATTGAATTTTAAATAGTTAAAAGATCACAAAGCTGATCGCTAAAAACTAATTGGGCTAAAGCCCTATTTTGTTTAGCAGGCTCATTAATTTCCCCGACCTGAAGGTCGGGGCTAATAGCCACGCACTTTAGTGCGTGGTTAATTAACCCGCCCAAGTTAAAATGGGTTTCAACCCGTAATAATATTAAATAAATGATTTTATTCATTGAATTGATCTCGGGATTAATACATATCAAAATATTCCTGAATTTTTACAGGATCATTGGTTGTTAATAATGCAAGTCTTAAAAGAACTCGTGCTTTGGATGGAATAAGTTCATACGAAGCATCGAATCCAAGTGCATCATCATCCAGTTCAATATTTCGTCCAACAAAACCTGTAAGTACACGAGCAGCTCGAACAACTACGACATCCTTACTCACTGCATACTCACAAGCTTCAACACAGGCTTTTGGCATATTGCCATTACCTAATCCACTTGTAACAATTCCTTTAGATCCAAAATCAACCGAAGCTTTAATCAAATCTCCGGGTGCATTTTCGTAGATAGCGATAATATCAACTCTTGGTAAGCTTGTTAATCCATCAACGCTGAACGGTGTTTGATAAGTAAATTTTTTATCAGGGTAATCGAAGAAATTAATATCTCCATAATTTACAGTTCCCAACGGTCCAACACCGGGAGATATAAATGTTTCAACAGCAGTAGTGTTACTTTTAACAACAGCGCGAGCAGAATGAATTAAATCATTTGCAACAACCATAACTCCGCGATCCCAGGAATCTTTGCTTCCGGCAACTGCAACTGCATTGTAAATATTTAATGGACCATCAGCACTCAAAGCTGTTGAAGGTCGCATTGAACAAGTAAGTACAACAGGTTTTTTAGATTTCAGAACAAGATTCAGGAAATAAGCAGTTTCTTCCATTGTATCTGTTCCGTGTGTGATTACTATTCCATCAACATCATCCTGTTTTAATAATTCAATGCAGCGTTTTGCAAGTTTTAGCCATACTTCATCACTCATATCCTGACTACCGATATTTGAAATTTGTTCACCACTTACAATTGCGATTTCCTTAAGCTGTGGTACAGCATTAATTAATATTTCTACACCAACTTGCCCGGATTGATAACCTGATTGAACTTCAGTTGGTGCAGCCCCGGCAATTGTACCTCCTGTAGCAAGAATAACTACGTGAGGAAGATCTTGTGCAAAGAGATTAAATGAAAGTGCTACGACTATTAAGAAACCAAAATGTTTTTTCATGACATTACTCCTTATGTTTTTGAAAATATTTGATATTCAATAATTTTAAATCAATCAAAGTTTTGTAAAACAATTGACTATTTCTTTTCTGAACCAGTCTCTGATTTTTTTACCAAAGGCAAATTCGCAGCAATACTCAGATCCACAACTAATTGAATCTGATTTTGTAACTGCATAAATTTTGCTGCGACGGTCGGTGATAAAGCTTCTGAGAATTTAGTAAAATACTCTTCATTCAGAGACACTCGATCACTCTGGAAATCAAACGCTTCTTTAATAAGTTCAGTAGCTTTTTCATCATTCATATTATCATAATTTGCAGCAAAGTCTTTGATATTTGCTATTCTTTCACTGTTTAATTCATCAAGCTCTTTCTCCATTTCCCCATATATTGGCCAGAAAAGAGAAGACTGTTGATCTGTGAATTCCATAGTCTGAGTTATAATGGTTTTCTTATTTGTTTTTAATTCAGATTTTAGAATTTCGATGTAGCTGTCTGTATCCTGTGCATATAAAAAATTTACAGACATAAATACTACAATCATTAATAAATACTTCATGACATTATTCCTTTTATTTGATTTTTGATATTTGATTATTATTTATACAGAGGCTCATACATTTTACTTTTAATAAACTTTTCTAAATTCTTAGGTTTTTTAACACGGGCTAATCCGCTTCTGAATATTTCTTCAGCAACTTTTATTGCAACATTTTTTGAAACTTCTCTTATATTTTTTATCGGTGGATAGATCAAACCTTTTTCAAAATCTTCATTTTTAATCTGATCAGCAACTGCTTCTGATGCAACCAAAAGCATTTCATCAGTAACTCGTTTTGCTTCCGTCGCAAAGATCGCCATACCAAGTGCAGGAAAAATGAAGACATTATTTCCCTGTCCGGGTGTGTATGTTTTTCCATTGTATGTCACAGGTGCAAACGGACTTCCGCTTGCAAAAATTGCTTTGCCTTTACTCCATTGATATGCTTGTTCTGCAGTACATTCCGAATGAGAAGTCGGATTTGAATAAGGAAATATTATCGGTCGTTCATTTATCGAGCTCATATTTTCTATTACCTTTTGAGAGAAAGCTCCACCAACTGTACTCACTCCAATTATTGCTGTTGGTTTTATTTTCAGAATGCTTTCGGCAAAATCATTTGATGGTTCTGCGTCGTGTGCAAAATATTTTTGATGATCAGCAAGATCTGTTCTGGATTTGACGAGCAACCCATTTACATCAAACATCCAGATATTATTTAGTGCTTCATCTCTGCTCAAGCCATCTTTTTGAAATTTCTTGACAAGCATATCTGCAATTCCAAATGCTGCAGCACCAGCACCAAGAAATAAAAATTTCTGATCTTTGAAAGATTTTTTTAACAAACGACTGATAGCAATAAATCCGGCAACTGCAATTGCAGCCGTTCCCTGAACATCATCGTTGAAAGTACAAATTCTTTCACGGTATTTTTCCAAGATTCTAATTGCATTCACTCCGGCAAAGTCTTCCCACTGAATACAAATCTTCGGATAAACTTTTGTGATAGCTTTTACGAATGCTTCAATAAAATCATCATATTGCTTCCCTTTAATTCGTTTCTGTTTTAGTCCCGGATAAAGCGGATCATTTAAAAAATTTTCGTTATCCGTTCCGGCATCAAGAATAATCGGAAGAGTATGTTCAGGCGGAACACCAGCACAAGCAGTATAAAGAGCAAGTTTTCCAATCGGAATTCCCATTCCGCAAATTCCAAGATCACCAAGTCCAAGTATTCTTTGCCCATCAGTGACAACTGCAAATCTCACATCCTTAACCGGCCAGTTTTTCAAAATTGATTCAATTTTATTTTTATTTTTTATTGATATGAAAAGTCCTCTCGGTCGTCTCGCAATGTGACCCAAACGCTGGCAGGCTTCTCCAACCGTTGGTGTATAAACCAATGGCATAAACTTAGCAGGATCACTTATAATAGTTTTGAAAAACAATGTTTCATTTGTATCGAGCAATCCAGTCAGATAGATGTACTTGTTGATTGGTTTATTTAAATTGTCAACCTGACCTTGAACACGTAAAATTTGTGTTTCCATAGATTCAACTTCATCAGGAAGAATTCCATCTAACCCGTACTTTTTCCTTTCTGCTTTAGAAAAAGCAGTTCCTTTATTCCGTCGGGGATTGTATATCAGCGAATATCCTTTAAGCTCTTTCATCGGATTTGTTGTAATTATTTTAAATACATTTATTAGAAAAAGAACTCTCTCTCATCTCTCTCTTAAAAGAGAGAGTCTTATTATCAGTAAAACAATCTATATCTTAATTTTGACCTTACACCGTACCAATTAATGTGAAGTCATAAGTTTTCATAAGCCCTTCTCTTTGCAAGAGAAGGGTTGGGATGAGTTCCACACTAAAGAAAATTTAAAAGAGTATTTCAATTATCATATAAATTTTTCATTAGTTCGTTTTCATAAATTGTTAAAGATTCATCAATGCTACTATCACAGGTCCCCATGCAGTTAATAAAATATTTCCGAGTGCGTAAGGAACTGTATAACCAAGCACAGGTAATTTACTGTTTGCATTTTCCTGTACTGCTTTAAGTGCTGCTGTCATAGTTCCAGCGCCTGATTGAGCACCAAGCAGTATTACCGGATTAATTTTTAGTATGAACCTACCAACTAATAATCCGAAAATATGTGGCACGACTGCGACAATGACTCCGGCAAATAATAATCCAATTCCAGTTTGATGTAATCCTGAAATAAAACTTGGACCTGCTGAAAGACCAATAATGCCAATGAATGCTGCTAATCCAACTGTATCAAAAATCCATAAAGCTGGTTCAGGAATTCGCCCAAACTTTGGTGTTTTAGATCTAAGCCAGCCAAATATTAATCCCATTACAAGTGCTCCTCCACTTGTGGTTAGTGTAATTGATATTCCTGCTATAGTAATTGAAATCAATCCAACTAATCCTCCAATGACAATTCCTAGACCGACAAATATCATATCAGTTGCAGGTGAGTTGCTATCAAGATATCCAATAATTTTTGTTGCACGATCAACTTCCTCACGAAGCCCGGAGATTTTTAGTACATCGCCCCGATTCACAATTGTTTCCGGCGAGAATGGAATTTCCTGACCTGTTCGAATCAACTTGTGCAGTTTAACTCCCTGACCATATTTCATTGCAATATCACTCAAAGATTTACCAATTAAATTTTTATTTGTCACAATTAGATCCCTGTAGAGAATTGGAAAGTCTAAAAGTTCTCGATCCATAATTTCCGTTCCGATGTCATTAATCTTTTGGAAAAAAACCTGATACCTTGCCATTACAGCAATCACATCTCCCGATTTCAAAATTGTATTTCCAATCGGTTCGATAATTATACCATTTCTGCGAATCCGGTGAATAAAAATCCGAAAGCCGGTAATACTTTTTTCTAAATCATCAATTGATAATCCCGACCATTTTTCATTTGTAATTTTGAAAGCCCGAAGCCTCCAGTCTTCAAAAGCTGAAGCTATTCCGTCATCTTCTTCTTCAGATTTTCCTAAAAGTTTTTTTTCAAGCTCACGACTTTCTGTTCTTAAATTTATTTTCATAAGTTTTGGAGCGAGTGAAGAAAGAAACCAAACAAGAATTGTTGTTCCAACGAGATATGTTACAGCATAAGCAACAGGAATATTATTTAACAAAATTGTTTTCTGTTCAAGCGTGATAGGAAGACGCTGAATTGATTCGCTTGCTGTTCCGATGACAGTTGATTCAGTAAATGCCCCGGCTAAAAGTCCTGCAGCAGTTCCAACATCAAATCCCATAAGCTTTGACATTATGAATGCTGTGAGTAAACAAGTAACGCAGATAACAACCGTAAGTATTAGCTGAGGCACAGCATCTTTCTTTAGTCCCCGGAAAAATTGAGGACCTACTTTGTAACCTGTTGCAAATAAAAACAAATCAAAGAAAATAACTTTAACGGTAGGATGAATCTGAATATCGAATTGACCGATTAACACACCAGCAAATAAAGTTCCGAGCACAGAACCTACTTTAAAATTTCCAATTCTTATTTTGCCAATAGCAAAACCAAAAGCGAGAGTTAGGAAAAGAGCTAACTCAGGATGCTGCTGAAGTATTTTGACAAATTCATTCATAAAATCTCAAAGCGTTAGAAGTATTTTTAAAAGTAATAGCTTATATAAATTCTGGAATAAATAAATTTAAAAGTCTGTTCATATTCCTGTGGTTCTATAAATTGAAGAAAATTTTCAATACCAATTGTAAAATCATTCCGGTTATAAAACGCAATATTAATATTTCCTGAAAACACCGGTGGTTTGGCATCGTTAAATCTCCAGTCGTTTGAAATGAGTGTGCCGCCCAATCCGACACCAAAAGGAATGTGTATCCAATTGCGTAAGTCAATGCTAAGTGCAAGTCCGAAGTTATACTGAAACTGGCTCTGATTTTCAGCAGCGTAGAATTCACCAAATCCTCCGGATAGTTTAGTAACCAATCCAAAGACATCACTAAACCGGACTGCAAATCTCAAATCCGTTTGCGTAGTCAGGCTTTGATAATCAGTAACAATCTGCTTGTTAATAATAGTGTCTATTTGAGTGATGGTAGTATCAGCACCACCAAAGATGTCAATAAAAGTTAGATCAGTTGTGTTAAGTGATATGCTTGCAGAAAACATAAGATCTTCGTTTTCGGCAATCCTGAATAACCAGCCAATATTAAAGCTGGATGCTGCTGATACACCTTCCGAAGCAAAGGATAAAAAATTGTTTCCTAATCTTGCAAGCCCAAATGCTTTTATATTTACTGCCGCCCAGTTTCTGATAGCGTATTGGAATTCTACTCCACCTGTTGAGTAGAATATATCCGGTTCAAATTTTATGGTTCTATTAAACTCGCCAATTGTGATAGGTATTTCAGTCTCAACCATTTCAGCGATACCGAAACCAAGATGAAATTTAGTACTTACAAAAGGATCGTCAACGTTTGATATTGATGTAAAAACGTGATTACCGCGCGATGGTAAATAAGTTGTATCAGAACTTTGTTTTAAGACTTCAGTCGAATCAGATTCTTGTGCGAGACATCGTAAAAAAAATGGAGTGACTCCATTTAGGAATAATAATAATAAAAGTAGTTTGTTTATTTCTTTCATAGTATTAAAATTTTAAAGTGGTATCAAGATTCCGGTACTCAACCTCAAACCGGTACTTTTAAAGTTTGACAAATATATTTCTGTGTCTGACTCGTTTTCATCCGATCGTATATTAATAAGACCCTGAATGTATCTCAGCTCAACGAAGAGTGATGGTCCACCTATTGGAATTTTATATCCAATATTGAAGAACGCAAGTGCATCATAGTTTATGAATTTATCTTTTATGTCTTTTTCCTGCGATTCATATTCTAGTTTTGCGCTGCTTAATAATTGAGCGCTTAAACCACTGCCTACAAAAAAATTTCCAGCATTTACTTTGAACATCAGACCAAGTCCAAAATAGTTTTGCTTAACTTTAAATTTTAATGTAGTATCTTCTAATCCTTCTTCGAGATGTATATCGATTGTTGATCCACGTTGTTCAAAAGAGGGCTCAAGTGAGATTACAAAATCGGTTGATGGATGGAAATCTAAATTTGCACCAGCAGCTAATCCTCTGATATCGCCATATCCGGCATCTTCTGGTGGATTGCCGCCAAAGCTGGAATTGTTGACGCCACCCCAGAGTGATAGCTGAACCTGGGCGAATGAATTGTTGCCAAGGATAAAAATAAAAAAAGTTAAGGCTATAAAATTTTTAATCATAATATTTTTAACTAACTACATTTTATTATTTGAATTTATCTTCTTCTTCCACTTCCTCTGTTAAAACTTCTGTTTTGTGTTGTTCTTTGTTGATTAAAAGAATTGGTTCTCTGGTTTCCTTTTTCTCTTGAGTTATATTGTTTGTTTAAATCCTGTTTATTCCTATCGAAGGAGGATTTGTTTTTATTATTCTCAACATTTGACCAGTTATTTCCATCCCTGGACTGCCATTGGTTGTTATCTTTTTTGTAAACATTCCCGTTTTTATCAGAAAAAACATTATTCTTATCATTCGTATTTACTCTGTTCCTTTGAACATCACCCGTGGAAACATTATTTCTTTGTCTGTCCAGAGTAGAAAGATTGTTTCGCTGTCTGTCGTTAGTATTTATATTACCGCGATTCTCACGGTTATAGACGTTTCTGTTTCCGTCTCCATAAGGATTGATCCGCGGATTGTTCTGGGCATAATGGTATCCGGCATAAAAACCTGCGCGTCTTCCTTGATAATAACCGTGATGATATCCTGCGTGATAACCTCCGGCTCCCCAATAACCTCCATAATAAGGATAAGAGCTGTAACCAAAAGAAAACCAGCCGTAAGGACCACCGAAGCTCATTCCAAAACCAAAACTCCAGCCCATGTAAGGATTATAGTGAACTGAAAATCCGTAAGTGACAGGACGAGGATAATAGTACGCTCCATACCAGGGTTGATAGTAATAACCTGTTCCATAAATAACAGTTCCACCATAAACATAAGACCCGGTGTAGCCGGGATAGTATCCAACATAAACAACTTCAGGAGTGGAATCGTACACATAAACATATTTTGTATTATAAACCGGTGAGTCAGGAGTCATTTCATAAATCTTATCAGGCACTTGATCAGTAACTTTCCATGGACCTTTCGGACTATCAGCAATAAACCAGATAGCATTATCGCAGCAGTAATACTTATCATAATATTTGATTACACTTTTATCTGTATTCGTAGCATAATAAAGATCTGACGTTGATAATTGTTCGAACTTTGGTTCACCGTCATAGTTAACTTCGAGCTTTGTGCTGCGATCAACTTTAGCTGTTTGAGGTATTTGAGTATCAAGTATTGCATCCTTCGATTCCTGAGTACCAGGAATGTTAGTAAGTACATTACCCATATCCGAATCAACTGGAATTTTAGCAAAGTCTGCCGGCAGGTTTTCAGGCTCAATATATTTCCAGGGACCTTCAAGGGATTTTGATTGAAACCATCTTCCTGAAATCAGAATAAAATAAGTTTGTGAAGTAAGATCCATTAAGATATCGCTGTCAGTATTTTCAACAAACAAAAGTGAAGTACCTTCTATTGAAGCGAGTTTTGGCTCTCCAGTCGTTACGATTAATTCTGCCGGCTTGGTTCTTACAATAATCTCAGGTTTAACTTTGATCGTATCGGGATCTATGTTCTTATATTCATCAGGATTTTTCTTCAGGATGAATTCAATTAACTCATCAGGAATTTCTTCAGTGAATTCATATCCGTCGTAAATATTTTCTGATTCGTACCAGAGAACTCCGCCTTTCAGATAATACATCTCTTCCCAATTATCTTTCACAATAAAGAAAGGTGTATTGATCACCATTTCATAATCCGTGTCTTCTAGTTTTTTGAATTTTGCATCGCCATCAATGGTAATAAGAACTGATGGCGTAGTTACGTGAATTATTTCCGGGGGATCATTTTTGAAATTTTCTTTGGTGTTTCCTTTATCCGATTCAATACTTGCTATCAACTGATCAATTGTAATATCTAACTTCCATTTAGGAATTTCCTCACTTAAAAATTTCTTCAGCTCTTCAATTTTTGTTGAATCCTGATTCGGAAATTTTGCGTCTGTAACCATGACTTCATCAAGTGAAATTTCTCTTGTATCCCGATCAGTTAAAATTTTAGTTTTTACCCAGACTGCACCAAATATGGGTTCTTCCTGTTTTGGTGATTTTATCATCACTGCAGAACGGAACTCGAGATTTACTTTATCAAATGATTCTACCTGCGGTTGATATAGTGTAATCACTGTTCCTGATGGATGAGTAATTTCCTTTGGCCATTCCTGAGAAAAGACTTCTGAATATGAAATCAGAAGGACACAAGATATTATTATTGAATACTTCATTCTTAATCTCATTTGATATTTTCTTTCTCCCAATTTCTGACTTTAACCCGGGCTTCGTTGAATAATTTTTCGTAATTCCCCTTACAAACTTTAAATGTGATTTCCTCTCCTAATTCTTTCCAGAGAGGATCATATAAATAATAAACGTTTATTTGTTTTTCCTGCTTATCCGGCGCAACATTGTCAGTTCCGAATAAAAACCTGTCAGGATATTTTTTTATCAACCTTGAAGCTCTTGCTACAGATGTATCGCTTTCTACTATCCATTTTGCAACTTCATCCCATGAAATATCAAAATAAAGATTTTTGCAATCGGGATCCTGAAGAACCTGATCCAGTTTTTTTGCCATATCTTCAACCGGATGAACAATTCTTCCCAAACCACAGTGTGCCCAGATTGTAGTAGTGTTAGGATGTCTCTTGATTAGATCAATCATTCCTGTGAGATAATTTGGCTTTCCCGGTTTCGGGAATGGATTATCAATATCATTGTGAATAAGTACGAGCAATCCGCTTTCAGCACAGAACTCAAAAATTCTATCGAGCGCCGGATCGTAATAGCTTGCAACGTCACCGGAGATTTTTGATGAAACAAATTCTTTATGAATAGTAAACTCTCCGATTCCTGTAAACACTCCCGGAAAAGTTTTTAAAACTCTTTTGATGTGATCAACTGCATACATATCGGTGGGATTAAATCCTGTTATCATCGGGTCGAGACGTTTTTGCTTTTCTTCCGGAAGAGATGTGTACATCATTGCGATAACTGCATCAGTGAACGAATAATAGTAAAGTGGTGCATCAGTATCGAGATAATAGGTCGGTGCATTTTCGCCGGTTACACGATAGGACCATTGCTGTTGAAGTGGAATACCAAATAAAGTCGAACGACCGACTTTATTTCCCATAATTGAATCAACATAAAGGTTTATATCAATTCCTTCCTGAATGTAGTTTGTTATGTGAAAGTGTGAATCATTGAATAAATAATCATCGCTGGATTGTCCTTTAGTCAGCATTAATACTCCAAATACGAGCAGAAGTATTATCGTGTAAATAAACTTCAGAGAGACCGGGAACGTTTTATTTTTCATTTAAAATTTTCCTTTTGCCTTTATTCAGTTAATCAAAATAGAAAATCAATTCCTGTTGAAATAGTTGTGCCTGTCTGACCACCAATATAGAAACCAAATGATGAAGATGCCGGAGATTTGTCAACATATATTGCATGCAGATTTAGTCTTAAGCTTCTTGACCCCGAAGGATACCAGTTAATCCCTCCTACAATATCCCATGGTTTTCTCTGGAAGTCATCAAAAATCCATGAAGTTGCACCATAGATTTGAATTGCTTTTGGAATAATTTCATAAGAAGCTAATGCATAAAAACCATGATCATAAATGGAAGAAGGCACTTCACTAATATCTATTGAAGGATTGGCAACTGCTAAATCAAATTTGGACAGATTTCTGAAGTAGTATTCCACCTGAAGATGCAAACCATTTATTTTAATCCCGGCATCAACGGCAGCCTGATCAAAATTAGCTTTAAGTACTGTAACACCATCTGCGAGAGTACCTGTTTCATATAACAACAAACCATCAGAGACTTTTACTTGTGTTTCAGCGGAAGCAGCGTTTAACTGCGACTGACGATCCTCACGACAGTGAGTGAAAGAAACACCGAACCTTGTTGCTAAGGTTTTATGAAGTTCAAAATCTCCATAACCACCTCGTGGTCCAAATTCTCCAGTTGTTGGCATCCACCAGATACTTGCACTTGAACTTAGGTCGCGAGTCATCTGACTTGCAGTTATACCAAGCTGGCTCAAATTATTTCCAACCATTACCCAGTATCTGAGTTTTGCAGTTGGTTCACCTGTAACCCATGCACCTGCAGTAAAACCAGGTCTGAAAAATTCTTCCGCTAATAATCTGTCACTTGATAAAAAATACGGCCAAGGTCCTTGCATGGAACGGGTTCCTAAATTCGGAACAATACCCACTCCAAGAGTTGCAGCTTTGTGTGCAGCATACTGAAGATTTCCGAATAACAGAACTTGATTGGTCGCGGCAAGTCCCCAAATTGAAATTGTATATCTAAGTTTGGGTGTATAAAAAAAACCTGAGAGCCACACAAAAGTTCTATGCCACCAGATATCATTTCTTGTATCTGCAATTTTTGTTCTTCCAAGATGATCTTGAAATTCCTGTTCACCGGGCATTTGATTAATATATCTTGCAAGTCCATATACACTAATGTTAAGACTTGCTAAATCAGTTTTAAAAATTGTAAATCCTTTTCCGGGAGTAAACTCGCCAGCAGTTGTATTTTCAAATGTCCTGTCCTCAACAATGCCTACAAATACACCTTCGGAACTCATTGTTGAATCAAATTCGATTGGAGCTTCATCCTGTGCATTAGTGATTCCAGAATAAAATAAAATGGTGAGTAAAGTGAATAATAGAACCGTAAATAAATTTCTCATAAATATTCTCTCCGGATTCATTATTAAAATAAAGAGGCTCTCTTTTCAAAACCTATCAAAGTCAAATCTTGTCCCGTAAGAAGCAGCTTACTCAATTGAGTAGCCAATCGGTTTTAAGACAGCCCCATTTAAAAAGTTATTTCAAACGCAATTACTGCTTTGGTTGAATTAAATACGGATCAACCTTTAACTGTTCAATTACATATTTAATAGCCAATTGACCTTTTACACTATTCCCTGCTTTGTCAAGTGGTGGTGAAACTACAGCGATACCAAATTTTCCTGGTACTACTGCAATTAAGCATCCACCAACTCCGCTTTTTGCTGGAACTCCAGTGTTGTAAAACCAGATACCTGAATCATCATAGAGACCAGCGGTTGACATTACAGGAAGAGTGTACATAACAGTTTCCGATGATACAACTTTCTTTTTTGTAACGGGATTAATTCCACCATTTGCTAAAGTTGCAGCCATAATTCCAGCATCTTTTGCGTTGACATTGATTGCACATTGTTTTGTATAAATGTCTGTTGCCTGAACAGGATCGAAATACATTCTTCCATAGGCTAATAATAGATGTGCGATCGCCTGGTTACGTAAATTGTCTCCGGCTTCACTTATATAAACCGGAACATTAAGTCCAAGTTGTCGTCCTGCAAAGTCACTATGCACTTGAAGAATGTGTTTCCATTTTGCAGTTGAGTCAGCACCATTTATTAAACTTGTTGAAGCAATAGCCCCAGGATTTACAAGAGGATTAATTTCTTTTCCTCTCATTCTCTCGACTGCAGTAATTGAGTTGAATACTTCGCCGGTTGCATCAACACCAATTTTATCCTGGACAGCCTGATGTCCCTGTTCTTCAATTACCTGTGCCATTGTAAATACTTTGGAAACACTTTGAATCGATACCATAGATTTAATGTCACCAGCAGTGTAAATCTGACCATCAACGGTTACGAGAGCAATTCCGAAAATATTCGGATCAACAGTTGCAAGTTCCTTGATGTAATCGGCATTAGCACCTTCTTTTACATCTTTGAATTTATTGAATGCTTCATTCAGAACTTTTTCAATATTTGCTTTAGAAAGATCCTGTGAATACAAAAAGGAAGTACCAGTTAACAACAATGCAAATAGCACTATTGCCATTAATCTTATGTGAACAAAAAATCTTTTCATTTTATTACGCTCCTTTAGTTAATTACTTTATTAGAATAAAATCTTGTGCGAAAAATTATATTTGAATGAAAACTGAAGTTTTAAAATATCAGCAGTCTTTAAATATCCTTCAGGATATTCCTGACCCGCTTCAAGGTTATTAAAATTATCACGGTTACCATATTGCAATTCAGCTACCATCATAACATTTTCTACCGGGTAATAGATTAAGTTACCAATAGCATAATTACCCATTTTGAATGCATTATAATCCTGTCCGTTAGTATTATCCATACTCAGCATCGAATAACCGATTGCTGTAGCAAATTTGTCACTCCAGTTATGCTCGAGGAAAGCAACAACACCGAGCAAAGGAATTGCAACACCTTTTACTGGTTTTTCAGGATCATTTGTTGTTTCGATTCCAACATCTACGGTTGCATCATTCATATAATTTTGAACACCAGCTCCGTATAAAACTGAAAGTCGTGCAATATCATTCTGTGTTATTTTAATATTCGAGCTGAGGTTCAGTCCCCAACCAATTGCATCTCCGCTTAAATCAATCGAATCAGCGCCCTGATCTTTCCATTTCATATATCTTACGATTCCGGCAAGTTCAACGTACCCCCAATCATGTGCAGAGCGATATTCCGCAGAAAAATCCGGGACTGGAAACTGTGCATCTATATTTTGCTGCTGAAGTATTTCACTATACACTCCTCCATCAGCACTAGCACCCGGTCTTTCAAGAGCAAACGTTAAACGTGTATCGCCTTTAATCGGCATATAACGGAATTGAATGTTCCTGAAAAATGCCATACCATTTGGACCCCAGTACTCAACTGTGTTTGGGAAAACATCAATGTCCATAAACGGTGACCAGTACTGACCGACACCAATGCATCCAAGTTCACCGTAAGCGTGGCGAAGTCGGATTGTAGTTTGACCAGCATCAACGCCGGTTCCGAATAATTCCCATTCAAACTGAGTGAATAGTTCGCCTAAACCAGTTTGTGTGCTGCTTTTTACACCGAATCTGGTTTGACGGACGCTGAAGTATGCGTTGCCATCAGTGCCATATTCATTTTCGTAAGTTGGGAGTTTAGTTGGTCTAACTACATCATACCAGTCAGGATGAATCTGCTTGAAGTCATAACCTATATCAGTCATAGCAAATCCGTAAACCTGAAACCAGTTTTTATCCTGTGCTTGCAGGTTGACTGCAATAGCCGCAATGATAATAGTTAAAAATAGTATTCTGTAATTAGTCATAGTTCTTCCTTTCAAAAATTAGTTAGAAAATTTTGCTCATCAATATTTGTGTGATTTTAAAATATCAACAGATATATTTTTTCAATTTAAATTTTTCGCAAAACTAAATTTTATCAGATCCAATAAAGCCGCACTATCTACAGGTTTTCTGAGATACGCGAGTGCACCATGATTTTTGGCTGCGACTCTCGAAGTCTGTTCATCATAGGCTGTTATTATTATTATTGGAAGATTAAAACCTTTCTTCCTCAAATACCCCATAACTGAACAACCATCCATACCTGGCAAATGCATATCAAGAATAAGTAAATCATTTGTACCAGCTTTGTAATTTTCCAGAAATTTCTCTGCACTCTCAAATGCGCTACATTTTAAACCCGCAGATTTGAGCAGCATCAGAAATCCATCTCTTACATTCTGATCATCGTCAACAATATGAATCATATACATAAACTAATTTTTATTAGTAAAAGATTAAAAACCGACGCCGCCCCCAATACTGATAATTGGATCCCAATCTTCATACGGAGAGTTTTCATCCTGAAGCACATCAAACAGAACTTCAACATAAACCGCTGCATTCGGACCAACCTGCTGAACAAATCCGCCGCCTAAAAGCAGGAACGGAACCCAGTTTCTATCAGATTCCCATTCTTTACTGAGCGGATTATAAACGGGTATATCATAACTTTCATAAGCAAATTCTGAGTGCAGATAAAGTTGATATACAGGACGGAATCTTGCAAAAATACTTGCGCCGTAATTATGTGAGCTAAAATCAGGATTGTCGTAATTGTAATAGGAATATAGCAATTTACCACCCAAAGAAAATTTAGGTGAAATTTTATAACCGATAATAGGATTTACACTTAAATAAAAGTAGTCCTGCCAAAAATTAAACCCAACTGTTCCTCCATAATACCATTTGCTCGGTCCTGATGATGTGGGTGGTACTTCGGGTTGAGTTTCTTCTAAAACAATTGCAGAATCTTTTTCAACTTTCGAAGAATCCATTTCTTGCGCAATTGAAAATGAAGAAACAGCAAATAGAAGAATTAGTACAAAGTATTTCATTTTTTATCTCCTTGAATATTTTGTGATGAAATCTATCTGAATTGGATTTTGCAGTAAATAGGTACTTAGTCCTATCCGTAGAAAATTAGAATTAAGGAAAATGTGAGAAAAGATTATTTAGAGTTATCCGGGATTGAAGTTCTTAAGCTTAATTTATCTGCCATATAAATCATTTCGGGAACTGTCTTTACTCTAAGTTTTTCAGTAATCTTCAATCTATGATTTTTTACTGTGTGTTCAGCAATCCCGAGCTCAACAGCGATCTGTTTATTTAACATACCGGTAATTACGTGTCTGAAAATTTCATATTCTCTGGCAGTTAGAGAACTTACCAGCGATTTAATTTTATCAATTTCAGAATACTTGATATTTAAAGTTAAACTTCTGCTTAATGCTTCTTCTATTGCATTAATCAAATTCCTCTCATCAATTGGTTTTTCCAGAAAATTTATTGCGCCTTTCTTAAGTGCTTCAACACTCATAGGAATATTGCCGTGCCCTGTAATGAAAATTATAGGGAAGGATTCAAATCTCATTTCAATTTCAGTTTGCAGTTCAAGTCCCGTTTTTCCTCCAAGAATTACATCAAGAATAATGCAGCCCGGACCAATGTGATTTGTCTTCTCAAGAAATTCTTCAAAACTAATAAAACTTTCAACCTGATAACCAGTTGATCCTAGAAGCAATGCGAGGCTTTGTCTTATTTCCTCATCATCATCAATTAAAAATATTTTACAATCGGATTTATTCATCTTTTAGTATTTTCAAACTGAATGAAAATTCCGCACCACCATCTTTTTTGTTCTCTGCCCAAATTTTCCCGTTATGGTCTTCAATTATTGAGCGGCAAATTGCCAGACCAATTCCCATCCCTTCAATTTTTGAAGTTACGAACGGTTTAAAAACAACATCCTTTATTGATTCATCTATTCCTCTGCCATAATCACGAACAGAAATAATAACATTTTCTTCTTTGAATGATTGATTAATATCAATAGTTTTATTTGATGCGCCATCCCGTTCTATAGATTGTGATGCATTGAAAATAAAATTAAGTAAAACCTGCTGGATCTGAATTCTATCAGCAAAAATGTAAATAGGTTCATTTAAAATATGCAAAAAAATATTCGTGGATTGTTTTCTCGCCTCGCCGCGAATAACTGCTACTGTCTCTTCGATAAGAGAATTCAATTCAGTTTTTTCTTTTGGTCTGTTTTCAAGTTTCATCATTCCGCGAATGGTATGTATTATGGAGGCGCCTCGTTTATCATTATCAACAATTCGTTGCAATATCTGTTTCAATAATTCGGGAGTTGCATTATTTGAGTTTATAAAATTAATTCCAGCCTGTGCATTACTCAAAATGGCAGTTAATGGCTGATTCAATTCGTGAGACAGAGATGCTGTTAACTGACCAAGCCTCAGAATTCTATCTTCATTAAAAAATTTCCTGTATTGGTTTTCGGTTTCTATAACTTTTTGAGTCATAACCTTTTGCTTTTTATTTAACCTTATCAGGCTAACTATCAACATTGATTGCAAAATAATAAATAGTAATACTAAACCAATAATCCATTTGTATTGATCAAAGAAACTAACTTCTTCAAACATTATTTTGCTTCCCGGAGGAATATTTTTGGAGTATTGAATATTCCACCGCTTCAATTCTCTCCAATCGAAAACAGTTTCATAATAATCATCCTGGGTTGCCTCAAGTGAATTTGGATCAACTCCGTTTAATACCTGCACAGCAAATTCACCTGTCTTCAACCCTGCTTTATTAAAACTTAGAATATAACCTCCAACCGATCCCTCTCCGAATCCCATATCGCTGTAAGCGAATACGGGTGAATTTGAATTACTGCTTATTAATCTGATAGCTTCCGGATTATGGTAATTAACGTGTTTGTAATCAGAGTTAAAGGATGGAACAAATATTAAACTGTTTTCCGGAAACTTATTTACCATATGAATAATTCCATCCATCGATAAATCTGTTAAAAACAAGAATTTTCTGTTACTTACTTTTTTAGCTGAAACAGAAGCAATCGATAACATAAACTTATCAAATTTTGAAGTACCGGAGATAAAAAAAACTGACTTTGTTTTCGGAAAAACTGATAGAGCAGTGTTCAACATTTTATCAATATTCATTTTCATCCCAACAATAGCAGTCTTTTCATTAAGCTTAATATTTGATGTATAACCAAAATCCGAAAAATCCAGATCAACAGAGATTGTGGGTAGTTTAAGTAAATAATCTTCAGCATACTTTTTTATAATATCAATACCATTTCTTCCTACGACGATTAATAAATCTATAGCAATATCTTTATACTTCTCATTATATCTGGCGAATTTCATTTCAATAGATGAACTATCAATTTGGTATTCAATGTCAAAGTATTCCGTATGAATATCGAATCCATCACCATATTTTTCTTGTAATTTTTGTCTTATCCCATTAAGAATTGGCTGGTATGCAGGTTGAGTCGGTGAAAGAGCAAGTAAAATTAGTATGGTTTTATCTTTAGCTGATTGATCAGCGAACAAACTTGTACAGCTAATTATTATAAAAATAGTAACTATTAAGAATCCAAAGGATTTTCGCATCATACAAAACAATACATAATGTCTAATTGAAAATAAATGATTTCGAAAAATTAAGAAGTTTTAAGTGAAAATTTTTTTAAAATTAACTTATAGTGTTTGGTTATCACCAGCTTATTAAGTTTTTTTACTGATTGATAAATACTTTCCAATTAATATCCCGATAATTACCGTAAGATATAGGTTGCCAAACAACGCAAGAAAAATTGAAAGGGTTCTGGCAATCGGGCTGATAGGAAGTACATCCCCGTACCCGGTAGTTGTTATGGTGATATAACTGAAATATAAAAATTGATGAAACTGACTTACATAACCGGTAGTTAACGAAAATGCTTCAGGTTCAAAAAACATAATAACTGCTGCAAGGATAGCACCACAAAAACCAAATAAAACGTAAACTGCAACAGCGCTTACAATCAACTGAGTATCAACTTCTTTACTTTTTACGATCTCAATTAACAGATTGACTGCAACAAGAACCAAATACAATATGAACAAAATTCTATTGATAAGTTCTATGTCTGTATTCTCAGTAATAGCTACAATTAAGTTTACAATTATAATCAGGTAACCAGCTTTACCGAGTTTTCGCAATTTAACTCTGCTTTTTTTCAATGTCAGAATTGCTGAAAGAAGAATAAGCGATAAGAATAAAAAATTAATGTACCCGGCAGACTGTGCATTCCCGTAGTATGGACAGACAATAATCATAAGCAGTATGCTTAAGATCAGAGAGATTTGTGGTTGATCTGAAATAATTTTTAATGATTTCATAATAAAACTTTATCAGTGTAATAAATTCCGCGTGCAGAAAAATTATCTATTTATCATCTCAACTGCGCACATCAATTTTTTTCTTTACCTCTTCAATTGTTTTTTTATTGGTAAGGACAAGAAGAATGTCCCCCTGCTCAATTAAAGTTCCACCGGCAGGAACAACATATTGTTCATTACGATTAATCATCACTATCAGGCTTTCCTTCGGCAGACCAAGTTCAACAATTGATTTTCCAACCAAAGGTGAATTATCACTAATCATAAAATCGTAAAGATCGTTAGTATCGCCGGGTTTCGATTCAAATTCAATTGGCGAATATAATTTTTTAGGAAATGGTGCATCCACTTTAAGAAGTTTTGCAACAAATGGTAAGCTGCCTCCCTGAATAACTGCTGAAGTTAAAACAATAAAGAAAACTATGCTGAAAATTACATCAGCATATTGCACTCCTGCTAAGAGTGGAAATGTTGCCAGAATAACAGGAACTGCACCTCTTAATCCAACCCACGAAATAAACACTTTTTCTTTTAATTCTATTTTAGTGAAAAGCATACCGAAAAACACTGAGATGGGTCTGGCAATAAACATTAGCACGGCTGAAAGTACCAAACCTGCTAAAGCAATTCCTAAAAGTTTTGAAGGGAAGATCAGCAATCCTAAAGTAAAAAACATTACAATCTGCGAAAGCCACGCCATCCCATCAAAAAAACGTTTCAAACTTTTTTTATGCAGAAATTCTTTGTTCCCTATTATCAAGCCGGCAAGATAAACAGCAAGGAAACCGCTCCCTCCAATCAGATTCGTTAATGAGAAAACCATTCCGGCAAATGCTAAAAAGAGAACCGGATATATTCCTTCATAATCAAATTGAATTTTATTGATCAGATAGGTGATAACTTGTCCCATAGCAATTCCTACAAGACCACCGATGCCGAATTGCTTTATGAATAATAAAACAAGGCTGAAAAAATCTGAAGTTGGTTCCATGATTAACTGGATAAAACCAATTGTCAGAAAAATTGCCATCGGATCATTGCTGCCTGATTCAAGTTCGAGCAATGGTTTGAGATTTTTTTTCAGACTTACATTTTTTGACCGGAGTATATTGAAAACCGCGGCGGCATCTGTTGATGAAACAATGGAACCTAATAACAGACCGTATTTCCAATCTATTTCCAGAAAATAAGAAGCTGCAACACCAACAATGATCGCAGAAATTAATACTCCTATCGTTGCCAAACTGATTGCTTGTAACATAACAGGTTTTACATCCTGAATGCTTGTATCAAGTCCGCCTGAAAACAATATAAAAACCAGAGCGATTATACCAATTGATTGTGCAAGAAGTGCATCATCAAAATAAATTCCGCCAATCCCTTCTGAACCTGCCAGCATGCCGAGTGCTAAGAACAATACAAGTGTCGGCAAACCGAGATCATCAAAAACTTTAGCGAAAACGACGTTGATAATTATAAGTACTGTAATGCTTAGCAGAAAATGATCCAATGTCATACTTTATTACGATTTATTTAACGATTTATGAATTTGTTTTATCGAAATTATTTAATTCTATTTTAGAAAACCTTGTTTGTAAAGATCACCAACAACTTTATTGCTTACTGCTTTAACTACTTCGCCGGTGTTTTTTGGTTCAAAAGATTGCGACTTTGCGCTCCAGATAATTTTGCCATCAGTGGTTTCATAAAAATTTGTTCTCATATAAACAATTTTTTCTTCAGCTAAATAATCTGAGTTGAAGTAAAGCGGGGCAGTTGAAGCATAGAACCCATAGAAACCAACATAAACATGTCCTGAACCGCCAGAGTACAATGTTTTATCCGTTCCTTCACCGCCTTCAATAACTACCAGCACTGCATCGATATCCTTATCTCTAAAATATTTCTCGAATGTTTCTCTGTTAAACTCCTCGCCTTTGGGAAGTTCCTGCCATCCCAGCAGAACTTCGACATTATGATCTAACAATTGCGAACGGAACTCATTTTCATATACTTTTCTTTTCCATTCGACTTTCGCTAGACCGATTACCAAAATTTTCTTAAACTGCTTACCAGCAAAAGTTTCGTCAACATAAACGTCAGTAAGTTGAGTGGATGAACTGCAGCTAATAATTGTTATAGTTAAAAAGCCAAGAGAAACTTTAATTAAAAATCTCATAAAATTAATAGACCTTTCTTTATTGTGTAGGCACTTTCGAAAAAATTTTTAGTCCGACTATTCCGACCACTATTAAAAAAATAAAAAATATTCTTAATAATTCTTTTGATTCATTAAACAGAATAATACCCAGAATCGCAGTTCCCACAGCACCAATTCCAGTCCAGATTGCATAAGCAGTTCCGATAGGAATAATTTTTATCGCATTCGATAGAAAATAAAAACTCAATATCATACCGATGATTGTGAAAACACTCGGGAGAAATTTTGTAAAACCATCAGTGTATTTCAATCCGACTGCCCAGCCGATTTCAAATAATCCGGCTATGAAGAGATAAATCCAGGCCATACAATTTGCTATTTTTGATTGTTTAAAATTAACTATCTGCGTTGTCAGATGCCATCTGAGTTGCCGATGTGAAGAAATCAACTGTACTTGTCAGAAGCTCGACAAACGTTTTGATGCCCACAAATATTAATATAATTGCCATATCTATCCGCACCGAAAAAGCTGAACCAATGATGCTTAAAAATCCTCCGAGAATAATTATAATATGCATTGGTATTATTCTGAAATAAGGTGCAAACATTACAGCACCAAGATTTGGAATTACTTCCTGTTGAGCCCGTATTGATTGAATGAATTCGATTAAATAGCTGATAAAAAAAACTAATGTCGTGTAAACAAGATAACTTAATCCGGAGTTTCCTGAATGTGTATTAGTGATTCCGGGAAATCCACCGAGGAACATTGCATAAACAAAATGGAAGAATCCATAATGAAATAAAAAGAAAATTGCTATTGAAACTTTAGTTGCTTTCATCGGAGATAATTCACTGCCAGCGCCTCGCTTTAATCCGGTTGTTGTGAACTCTTTTAGTGAAATAATTCTTATAAAATTAAAAACACCGATGATGACACTTTGTATCCAATAAATCCACAGAACTTCAACTGCACTCAGGTTATCCACAACCGCAAAAATGATTACGAGGAGATTTGAAAAGATTATCATCAGTGTAGATGTTTTACTGAAATCTACTTTCTTCCACGCATCAGATAATTTTATTTTCTGTTTCTTAACTTTCACAAATATTTTTTTTCGTTGTAATAATATATGGATTTGGCAAGATTATTCGTGATTTATGCTGAATTTATTTCAGCATCTTCTTCAAATATGTAAGTCTGATTCCGGATCAAGTCCTGAATGACAAATACAATTTATGTTTATCCAACATAAGCAATTTTCAGTTTCTTATGATCGAGAGCCTTTGCAAGAGCGAAATCTTCTTCTGTTATTTTTTCTTCATCACCGTAGTAATTGTGCTCAACGCTGTCTTTCATCAGGCTTGATTGAAGAACAGTTGAAGAAAGTACTTTAAGATTATCAACAACAAGATTTGTGTGATCGTTTGTATCCACTCTTCCGGTAACGAGATATGGACCCAGTGACAAAGTCAGTTCTGCGACACGGTAATAGACTTTCGGGAAGATAACAGCTTCAAAAGTACCGGTGAGATCTTCGAGCGAAAGGAATTTCATTATCTCACCGCTTTTTGTTTTAATTCTTTTTGAAGTCATATACCAGCCGATCATTTTCACTTCCCGTCCTTTGTTCTGCAGCATATCTTTCGCAGAAACAATTCCCTTCTGTTCTATCCATTCTTTGAAAAAATAAAGCGGATGACGTGTAACCATATAACCGAAAGCTTCGTATTCTTCTTTGCAGATGCCGGCAAGTGAGTAGTTTAAATCAGTTTTTACTTCTTCCTCCAAAGCAAATGTTTCACTCAAGAAAAGATTGTTATAACTCTCCTCAATTATTTTTCGCCGATGAATATAAATATCAAGCAGTCGAAGCAGTGTCGGTCGCGTTTGCTTGAAGCATCCCATTGCACCGCATTTAATTAATAAAGCAGTTTCTTCGCAGCCAAGTTTTGTTCGGACAAGAAAATCTGCCAGTGAAACATAGTTGCCATTATGTTTTCTTTCCACAACAATTTTTTCAATTGCATTGTAAGAAAGATTTTTGATTGCCTTCAAACCAACACGAATTGTTCTTCCTTTCCCGGCATATTCTTTTTCACTTTCATTGACCGAAGGAAGTTCAATCTTCAAACCCAGACGTTTTGATTCTTCAACGTAAACTGCAGGTGAATAAAATCCTCCGCCGTTGTTGAGTACACTTGCCATAAACTCTGCCGGATAGTGAGTTTTGAGAAACGCTACCTGGTAAGAAAGCAATGCAAACGATGCACTGTGTGCTTTGCAGAAAGAATAACCTGCAAACGATTCAATCTGCCGCCAGAGTTCTTTGCTTTGGTAATCTGTCAATCCTTTTTCTTTACAGGAGATAAAAAATTTATCAACTATGCGCTGCATTGCCTGGTGTGAGCGCATTTTCCCGCTCATTGCTCTGCGAAGTAAGTCTGCATCCTCAAGACTCAATCCTGCAATGTGATGAGCAACTTTAATTACATCTTCCTGGTAGATCATCACTCCGTAAGTTTCGCCGAGATAAATCTCCATTTCGGGGACAAGATATTTTCTTAGTGAAGGATCTTTGTGACGAGCGATAAACTCCTGCATCATTCCGCTTTCTGCAACACCGGGACGAATAACAGAACTTGCCGCTGTAAGCATCTCAAAAGTTTCAACATCAAGTCTGCGAAGAAGCGAACGCATTCCCGGCGATTCAATATAAAAGCAGCCGATAGTTTTTCCCGAGCGGATTAATTCCTTTGTTGCCGGATCGTTGAAGAGCATTTCAAAATCGAAGATGTCGAAATCAATATTGCCGGTGTGTTTTGGTATCGGCGGATAGAGAGTGTGTACTTTTGCCTGCCCGCGCCATTCAGGTGGGATTTGATAAATCAGTAATTCCTTTGTTTTTATGATGTTTTCAGACATATTATAGTGAACATTTGCCCACTATAATATATTTTTTAAAAATTAAATGCAAGAGGAAATTTGATAGTTATGGGATTATCATTGCAGATAAAAAATTAAATGTGGTTGGAATTGGTTCATCGTAATATATTTCGAAACATTTTTAAGAAAGTTTTTCATCATTAAGTAATGATTTCTAAATAATACTTAATGGTCTGAGAGTTGTAGAATTATCTCTGCACAACTTCTTTTGAAAATAGAATTGTGATCATACAACAACGAGTGGCTGTCCGGTAAAAATCTGGACAGCCATTTTTATTTTACACCTGACAACTATTGATTTTCATTTTTTGTAAATGTACTGCGAGTGTTGCGTTTGATTTAAAAATTATTTTAGTTTCGGTAGGTAATAACAATTACTAAGGTGAAATTATGCAAACAGATGATGTAATAAATTGGATTTGTCAGTACTGTGGTGAAGAAAACGAATTGTGGGTTGATCTGACAATTAAGGGTAATCAGGATCTAATTGAAGACTGCGAAGTATGCTGCAGACCAAACAGAATTCTGATTAAACACGACAAAGAAGACGAAGAATATATATTCGTTGAGTCACGTATTACTGACGAATAATACCCTCGAATTACAAAGATTAAATTGAAACCGGTTTTTATTTCTGATCATGATAAGAAATGATTATTCAACCCGTAAACCTTCCTTCATTCTAATTTTTATCATCTCCTCGTCAGCATCTCTACGAACTTTTCCAAAAACCAGTGCAATATTTAATGCAACTGAAATTATCAGCAGGATTATCAACAGCATCATATAACCCTCCGTGGTTTTTAATTATTATAAGTTAACTTTCTGAATTCTCCTCAACCAAAACAATCAGAATTTATTTTTAATTAAACTCTAATCCATAATCATCCGCAGGAACGATGAACTTTCATCATCATCGTCATTGGATTTTTTATTTGGATCTTTTTGTTCCATCTTTTCCTTCGCCCAGCTATATCGCGAAGCTTTTTCGGATAGTGAATTTTCGGGTTCTTCATTTTCAGGTTCTTCAGGCTGCGCCGGATTATTTTTTACCCGCAGAATAGTTGGAACATCCAGATCGTCTTTATCAATGGTCGAAGCATCCATAAAATTAAATCCACCTCTGAAGCTTAATTGTTCGCCGGATTTCTTCGCCTGGGATTTAAAGTTACTTTGAGCAAAAGTTTTTCTTGCGCTGTCAAAACCAGTTGCTATCACGGTGTAAGAAACGTAGTCATTCATTTCCTCTTTTCTTACGCATCCGAAGATAACATTTGCTTCCTCACCGGCAGCTTCGAAGATTACATTATTACCTTCATTAATTTCCTGAAGTGTGAGATTGCTAGATCCTGAAATATTCAGCAGTACACTCTTCGCACCTCTGATGTTCACGCCTTCGAGAAGAGGACTTGAAATTGCTTTTTGTGCTGCTTCGATTGCACGATTTTCACCGCTTGCTATTCCACAACCCATTAACGCTTCGCCGCTTTGATTCATTACCGCACGAACATCCGCAAAATCAACATTGATTAATCCTTCAACAGTAATTATATCAGCAATACCTCTTGTTGCTTCATAGAGTACTTCATTTGGTTTGTCGAATGCGGCAAACGCATTTATGTTACCATCAAGAATATTCAATATTCTTTCATTAGGAATAACTATTAAACTGTCAACATGTTTTCTTAATTCTTTAATTCCTTCATCAGCATTTATCATTCGTGTTTTACCTTCCCATCGAAAAGGTTTAGTAACAATTCCAACGACTAACGCCCCGATACTTTGTGCAACAGATGCGATAATTGGCGCGCCACCTGTTCCTGTTCCGCCACCCATTCCTGCAGTAATAAATACCATATCACTTCCTGAAAGTACTGAAGCAATTTTATCCCGGTCTTCTTCAACCGCTTTTCTGCCGATATTAGGATCAGCACCAGCACCCAAACCTCGCGTAATATTTGTTCCAACCTGAATTTTGTGATGTGCCTTACTGCTTTCCAATACCTGTGCATCGGTATTAACAGCAACATACTCAACACCATTTAAACCTCTGGCAATCATACTTCCCAGAGCATTGCATCCTCCGCCTCCGACTCCAATTACTTTGAGAACGGCAGACATTGGTTTTTCTCTATCGAGAGTGGCGAACTTTATCATGGACCCTCCTGTATTAGATTTTTTATAATTCATCAAAAAATTCCTGTACTCTTTTTACAAATAGTTTAATTGAGTTCTTAGCTTCTTTTTTTCTTTTAATAATCTGATATTCACTGGATTTACCACCCGGTATTCCTTTAATCAATCCTGCAACGGTAGCAAACTCCGGACTTTCAATTTCATTGGACAGACCCTCACCAAGTTCCTGTGGAACTCCAATCCGTGCAGGTAATCCAAAAACTTCTTCAGCTAATTCAGGACAACCGCGCAGCAGCGATCCTCCTCCTGTTAAAACAATTCCTGCTTTCACTTTATTCTTGTATCCTGCACTTCTTATTTCATTATCAATAAGTGTAAATAATTCTCTCATTCTCAGACTTATAATTTGGGTTAGAAGACTTATCGGGATTTTTGTATTTCCTCTGGCTCCAACTCCCTTAATCAATATATCTTCATCTTTAATGATTGCTGTTTCGATAGCATACCCGTATTCCTTTTTCAATTTTTCAGCTTCTTCAGTTACAACTCCGAGCGATTCACGAATATCATTGGTTACCTGGTTGCCGGCGATGCCAATAACTTTAGTATGCTTGATAGACTTTTTATGATAAATAGCTATATCAGTTGTTCCTCCTCCAATATCCAAAAGAACAACACCAAGATCTTTTTCACTATCTTCCAGAACTGATGTGCTTGAAGCGATTGGTTGAAGAATATAGTCTTTTACTTTTAATCCGGAACGCTCCACAGATTTTTTTATGTTTTGTATTGCAGGAATTGATGCAAGAACTACATGATTGCTCGCTTCCAATCGTGAACCAGACATACCAATCGGATTTTCTATTCCGGGTTGATGATCGACAGAAAATTCTTCGGGAATTATATGAAGTATCTGTCTGTCTGAAGGAATCCTTATTGTTCTAACATCAGCTTCTAATCGTTCGAGATCTTTTTTAGTTATTTCTTTTTCTTCACTGCTTATTGTTACATAGTTTCTGTGTCTTATGCTGGTAATGTGCTCGCCTGCTACGCCAACATTAACTGAAGTGATATTTAACCCGGCGCGGTTTGTTGCAATAGACATTGCTTCCTTAATTGCTTCAGAAGTCTTTCCGATATTTGCAACAAGACCTTTGTGTAAACCTTCAGAAGGAGCAATTCCAAAACCAAGAATATTAAAAGATTGTTTTCCTTCTTCCCGTTCTGCAATTACTGCACAAACTTTAGTTGTACCTAAATCGATTCCAGCAATAACTTCTTTTTTCATCTGTTTGCCAACTCTATTTTTCGTTTACCGATGAATACTTTGTTTTTATATCTGAGATCCACATAATCAATTTTTTCATAATTATTTTCTGCATTGATCAGTTGATTCCATAAATCTTTTAGTACTAGTGTCTTCAGGACTTCATCACTCTTTCCAAACAAAACCGGAAATTTTAATCCGGTAAAAGTAAGTATAACGTCTCCACCTTTCCTCAAATTTATCTCAGCAAGATTTTTTCGCATGCTCGTATCACTCATGCTGATTGCATCAATAATCCTGAAAGCAAAATTAATTTCCTTTTCATTAAAACTTTTTTTGCTTTTAGTTTGCATGCTTGAGATAACCGGCAAACTTTCTATTTCAGCAGGGGGGAAAAGCGGAAGTATTTTCAAATCACCGGTCAAAAGTTTTAATTCATTCTTTTGAAGCAGAGCGGCTTTTATCTCTTTCTCTTGAACCTCAACCAGGATTGTGTTTACACCATCGAATTCAACTTCCGCTTTTCTTAGGTAGGGATGTTTTTCAATTTTTTGTTTTACTTCTAACAGTGTTAAGTCATTAAATTCTGTAGAATCAATCAGACCCGCATAACGAAGATATTCGGCAGCATCAAGCAGATTATTTCCGTTGATTTCAATCCGACTGTATATTTCTTTTGCACTGGAATTAGAACCAGTAATTATCAGATATGAAAATCCGAAGACAAGCATTAAAAAGACAGCGAGTCCAAAAAATTTACTTTTTCTTTCGCTCAATGTTTTACCTCCTTAAGTAATTCAACAAATTTCTCTCCGTATTTCCAGATGTCACCAGCTCCCATTGTAACTATTATATCGTCTTTCTTTTTTAGTTCCATTAATTTTTGGGGAATATCTTTTTTATCCTGAACATAAATCACATTTTTATGACCGTATTTCTTTGTGATATTTGCGATCATCTCACCATTGATTCCATCAATTGGTTTCTCTCTTGCAGGATAAATATCTGTGCACAGAAAAACATCAGAGTTCAAAAAAGACCTTCCAAAATCCTGATAAAAATCGCGTGTTCGTGAATAGAGATGAGGCTGAAAAACTACTACCAATCTTCTGTCCCACGCAGCTCTTATCCCTGCGAGTGTTGCAGCAGTCTCAGTTGGATGGTGTGCATAGTCATCAAGGACAAGAATATCATTCTGATATTTTGTTTCAAATCTTCTGTAAACGCCTGTGAATTTTTCCAGAGCTTGTTTGATTGTGTTGAAATTTATTCCGAGCTCCATTCCAATTGTAACTGCCACCAATGAATTTTTAACATAATGTTCGCCGGGGATGTTAAGTTTAATTTGTCCGAGTTCTTTTCCCTTGTAGATAACAGTATATTTTCCGCTGAATCCTTCAAATTCAATATCGATTGCGCGAACATCTGCCTGTGCAGTAATTCCATACGTGAATACTGTTTTATTAATTGATGGGATAATATCCTGAAGTGCTGGTTCATCAAGACAAATAACAACAAAACCATAAAACGGAACTTTGTTTGCAAACTCGATGAATGCTGTTTTAATATCATCGATATCCTTGTAAGTATCGAGATGTTCTCTTTCAAGTGTAGTAATTGCAGCAATAGTAGGTGTAAGCTTTAAAAATGTTCTGTCAAACTCATCTGCTTCAACAACAATGAATTCACCATTACCGAGTCTCGCATTTGTTCCACCAAGACCACTCAATTTTCCGCCAACAATAATTGTGGGATCAATTCCACCTTCTGTTAAAGTTAAACCAACCATCGAAGTAGTAGTTGTTTTTCCGTGAGTTCCGGCAATACCAATTCCGTACTGCATCCTCATTGTTTCAGCAAGCATTTCTGCACGTTTAATTATCGGGATATTTTTATCTGAAGCAGCTCTTACTTCAGGATTGTCAGGAATAACTGCGGATGAATAAACAAGTACGTCAACATCTTTCACATTTTCGGCTGAATGTCCTTCATAAATTTTTGCACCGAGCTCTTCTAGTCTTTTGGTTACTTCAGAAAGATGAAGGTCTGAACCGGATACTTCAAATCCCTGATTCATGAGAATTTCTGCAATACCGCTCATCCCGATACCACCAATTCCAACGAAATGTATTTTCTTAATACTTTTAAACACTTCTTTTTTCTACTTTAGATTTTAATTCTTCTATTCTCAGTAAAAGTTCATCCTGATTTTCGTAATCTGAAAATCTGATAATTACAGGTCTCACTCTTCCATTGACTTTAATTCTTGCAGTCCTGAATGCCGGAGAATTACTAGTTCTTACCTGTCTTGAAAATTTTATTTTCCTGACTTGCTCAGTCTTATAAGATTTTGACTTGAAGCGATCCGCAAAAACAATTTCATCATCCGAAATTTCTATGTACATATTCCTGATAAGATTATAAACCAACGCTGCTACTGATATTACAAGAATGATTGCCAGAAAATATAAAATCGGATCCCGCGTAATCAGAGTGTAAGAATCCTTAATGAACTCACCTCTTATCACGCCATAAAGAATGAACACAATGAAATAAATAATTGTTGATTTATAATAAAACGATAAATTGTATTTAAATATTCTTCTCTTTTGATCACCATTGTTCATACTGCCTCCGCAAAATTTATTGCGTTCTTTGCTATCACTTTTGCAGCATCCGGCTTTGCCATTTTCAAAGCATTTGTTCTTATTTCTGAAAGCGAACTCTCTGAATTCAACAACGCAAGCACATTCCTGAGTAATTCAGTTTTCAGTTTTTCATCTTCAATTAGAATAGCGGCGTGGTTATCTGCTAACGATTTTGCATTATGATATTGATGATTCTCTGCAACATTTGGTGACGGAACAAGTATCGCAGGAATTCCAAGATTCAACATTTCAGCAATTGTGGTTGCACCGGCTCTTGCAAGAAGAAGATCACAGACTGAATACGCAGCATTCATATCTTCGATGAAGTCATAAACTTTTATTGAATCGTTGCTGATATGTTTGAACTGATCATAATAATTTTTTCCGGTTTGCCATATTACCTGGATACCACTTTCTTTTAAAGTATTCATACTAACTGACATCGCTTCATTAATTGTTCTTGCTCCAAGGCTTCCGCCAAGTACGAGTAAAGTTTTTTTTTCATTGGATAATCCAAATATTTTCAGGGCAGCGAACCTGTCTAATCTTCCAAGATTTTCTCTTACTGGATTACCTGTATTATGATGAATATTTTTCTTCCTCAAATATTTTTCTGATTCCAGAAAACTCAGGTGAACCTCATCAGCATATTTTTCGAGTAAGCGGGTTGTCACTCCCGGATAACTATTTTGTTCAAGCAGAATAATTTTAGCTCCCATAACATTAGCAGCCCATATTGCAGGACCAGCAACATATCCACCTGAGCCAATGGCAACTTTAGGTTTGAATGACATATTTATCAATAACGATTGAATCATCGAAACAAAAAGTTTTACAGGGAATAACAGATTCTCAATATTAATTTTTCTTGAAAATCCTTTTATCCAGATGGATCTGAATTTAAAGCCAAGCTTCGGAACAACCCGACCTTCAATCCTTTCCTTTGTACCAATAAAAAGAATATCAGCTTCTGGTTTCATTTCTTTGATTTGTTCTGCAACAGCGATCGCAGGAAAGAGATGACCACCGGTACCACCACCAGCAAATAAAAAACGGTATTTGGTTTGAACATTACTCATCTGCTAATTACCTGAACAGGATTTTGATCCTGGATATGAATTACACCATTCTGCCGCATGTGATTTGTAAAAGCAATGTTGATCAGTATTCCAACACTCACGCAAAGAAATATCAATGAAGTTCCACCGTAGCTGATAAATGGAAGCGGAAGTCCGGTAGTTGGCAGAACTCCTGTTGTCACAGCAACATTCATAAAAGCATAAAACACTATTGAGATCGTAATTCCAAAAGCCAATAATTTTCCGAACTGGTCTTTCGTTTTTTTTGCAACTAAAATTCCGCAGACTAAAAGCACGAGATACGCGATCAGAACGGCAATTGATCCGATCAGTCCAAGTTCTTCACCAAGAATTGCAAATATAAAATCACCGTAAGCTTCGGGGAGAAACAGATTGCTTTGCATACTATTTCCGATTCCCACACCAAAAATTCCACCACTGCCAAGACTGTAAAGCGCTTGTTTCACCTGGAAATTTAAATCACCACCGGTTGTAATTGAATCAACAAAAGAAAAAACTCTTGATCTTGAATGTGGATAAATCATCGCTGCAGATCCGATAACTATACCGCTGAACATCATCGAAACAAGAATATGTTTAAGTTTAGCACCACCGGTATAAATAACAGTAAGTGAAATTAATATCAGCATGATACCGCTGCTTATATTTGGTTGAAGCATTATCAATCCGGAAATGCCGATAATCCAGATATACAAATACAAAAATCCATGTCTGTAGTTGTCAATGACGTTTGCTTTGACTTCCAATAAAAGTGCAAGGTGAATCACAAGAACAAGTTTGGCAATATCAGCCGGCTGAACTGTTATAATACCAAGGTTTAACCACCTGTTCGCACCCTTGATGTTTGGCGCAAACAGAAGTGTAACTATAAGCAAAAATGCAGTCGCGATAATTGCTGGCTTGCTCAATCGTCTGTAATATTCATAAGGAATAAAAGCAAAAAGTATAATTGCACCGATTCCTAAAAAAACTTTGAAGAGGTGTGATTTAAATAAATAGAACACACTATCAAATTTGAATACGCTATAAGTGCTGCTTGCGCTCAAAACGATAGTCAGTCCAAGCAGCATCAGCACAAATACATCAAAGAAAATTGTCAATCCTAATTTTTTCATTATAGTTTGTTTACAGCCTCTTTAAAAACTTTTCCACGATGTTCATAGTTATTAAACATATCAAAACTTGCACAAGCCGGTGACAGTAAAACCACATCACCGCTGTGTGCTTCCCTGCCCGAATTATTAACAGCGTCTTCAAGTGATTTTTCAATTTCAACTTTTACATCATGATGAAAGAAGTTGAATACTTTTTCTGCTGAAGAACCAACTGCATAAATCTTTTTTACTTTTTGAAGAACAAGTTCTTTTATCTGGTTGTAATCGTTTCCTTTGTCCTGCCCGCCAAGTATCAGTAAAATTGGTTCATCAAAACTTTTTAATGCATACCATACAGAATCAACATTCGTTGCTTTTGAATCATTTATATATTTAACGCCATCAATCTGCCTCACAAGTTCTAAACGATGTTCAACACTCTCGAATGTTTGAAGTCCTTTTATGATTCCTTCGTTACTAAGATTAAATACTTTTGCAGCACAGATAACTGACATTGCGTTTGCAAGGTTGTGTTCACCTCTGATTTTAATATCGTTTCTTGAACAGATAAATTCTTCTTTACCATCAAGTTTAAAAATTACTTTATCATCAGTTAAAGAACATCCGTTTAACTGTTCATCCATTAAAGAGAAATAAATCGTTTTACTTTTATGATCAGCTAAATAATTCATTACAGCATTACTGTCTTTATTCAGTATCAAAAAATCTTTTTCGTCCTGGTTTGAATAAATCCTTTGCTTTGACTGTGCATATTTATCAACACTGTTCTCATATCTGTTCAAATGATCGGGTGTAATATTCAGAATCATTGCTGCCGCAGGTTTAAATCTATTTATCATATCCAGTTGAAAGCTTGAAACTTCAAGAGAAACGAATTCACCTTCTCTGACATCAAGCACGATTTCACTAAATGCCAAACCAATATTTCCTGCAACATGAGTTTTGTAACCACAAGTGTTAAAAACATGTCCGCATAAACTTGTGGTAGTTGTTTTACCATTAGTTCCTGTTATGGCAATAATTTTGCCTTTGCAATAATGATATGCAAACTCAATCTCACTGACTAAATTAATTTTTTTAGCTCGTGCGGTCTTCACAACCTGTGAATCGTTGGGAACACCCGGACTGACAATCATAAGCGATGATTCATATACTCTGTCCGAGTGTCCCCCGAACTCAAAATCAATTTTTTCAATTTCGAGTTGATTCAGTGCATCATATATTTTTTCCTTCGAACTCATATCGCTGACAAATGGAACACCTCCAAGCTGCTTGACCAGTTTAGCGGCACCGACACCACTTCTTGCAGCTCCTATTACAGATATTTTCTTGCCTTTTATGTCCATTATCTTATCTTAAATGAAACAAGAGTTACAATAGCCAGGATGATCGCAATGATGTAAAAGCGAACAACAATTTTTGGCTCCGCCCATCCCAGCAATTCAAAGTGATGATGGATTGGAGCCATTTTAAAAACTCTCCTGCCCTGTCCAAATTTTTTTTTTGTGTATTTGAAATAAACTTTTTGAACGATAACTGAAATTGTCTCCATAAAAAAAACGCCACCAAGAATCGGGATGAACAATTCTTTCTTAATAAGCACAGCAAGAATCCCAAACGCACCGCCAAGTGCAAGCGAACCAGTATCACCCATAAAAACCTGAGCCGGATATGCGTTGTACCAAAGAAATCCAAGCGACGCACCAACTAAAGCTGCAACAAACACAGTTAGCTCGCCCGAGCCGGGTAAATAAATTATGTTCAGGTAATCTGCAAAAATTATGTTGCCGCTAACATAGCTTAGAAATGCAAGTGCAATCATTACTATTGCAATAATTCCGATTGCAAGCCCATCTAATCCGTCAGTTAAGTTCACTGCATTTGAAGTTGCTGTTATAATAAATATGACAACTGGTATATAAAAAATTGAAAGATCAAGATTAACATTTTTTAAAAATGGTACGGTGGTTAATGTGTTGTAATTTGCAAACTCGGGAGAGAAATAAATTACTGCACCAACAACCAGTCCAATAATAATCTGACCAATGATTTTATATCTGCCGATCAAACCTTTTGGAAATTTTTTTACTACTTTCAGATAATCATCAACAAAACCAACGAGACTCAACCAAACAGTACCACCAAGAATTAATATTATATATATGCTTGTTAAGTCACCCCAAAGCAAAACCGGCACAACTGCAGAAAAAATTATTATTAATCCTCCCATCGTGGGTGTTCCAGCTTTTGACCAATGAGTTTGAGGAGCATCTTGCTTTTTTGCTTCACCAATCTGATTCTTCTGTAATGCACGAATTATTTTTGGTCCGAGATAAAATGCCAAAAACAATCCTGTTATTGCTGCTAATGCTGACCTGAATGTCAGAAACCGGAATATGTTAAATCCCGGAGGTGAATAAATTTTATTTATATATTCAAATAAATAGTAAAGCATCAGTTCATAATTTTTCTTTTGATGACTGAAACAAATTCTTCCATCTTCATTCCTCGTGAACCTTTAACAAGCACTACTGAATTATCTAAACTCATTCCATTTAAAAAATTGATAAGTAGTTTTCTATTTGAAAAATGACGTGATTTAATATTCGTTGTTATCAGTTTTTTATTCAGATATTTCATTAGTGATCCGATTGTATAAACTTCATTAATACCTGATTTTCTGATTTGTTCAATTAAACCTTCGTGTAGCTTAATGCTTCTACTACCAAGCTCAAACATATTTCCGAGAAATAAAATTTTTCTTTTGAATGTTTTTATCCTTCCAACTAATTCGATTGCTGCTTTAGTTGAATCGGGATTTGCGTTGTATGTATCATCTATCAAAATAAATTTTTTATACCTTTGAACATCGAGTCTGCCTGCGGGAGCTTTTAATCTCTTCGCAGCGTTCTTAATTTCTTCAATCGATAATCCCATCTCTAACGCAACCGTGCAGGCTGCGAGAAAATTTTTTGCTGATTGTTCACCATAAATTGGCAGTGTGATATCAAAATGTTTTTTCTTACAATTAATTTCAATTACAGGTTTACCATCGTCAGTATAGTTTTTTAGATTAGCCCGAACATCTGTTTTACCGGAGAAACCATAGCTAAGATGCTCGCCTTGTCTGAAATGTTTTGCTTTAATTACTGGGTCATCATAATTCAAAAAAACTTTTCCGCCATTTTTAATTGTCTCTTCAAACAGAAACGATTTCTCTTTCCAAACACCGTTTATCGATTTCAAAAATTCAAGATGTGAGACACCAATATTAGTTATCAGGCTATAATCCGGTGACAATATTTTTGCAGTGTATGGAATCTCACCAAAATGATTTGTGCCAAGTTCTGCAACCAAAACCTGGTGAGTATTGTTTGTATTTAAAATTGTTAACGGCACACCGATATGATTATTATTATTCGATACTGTTTTACTAACACTGAATTTTTCAGAAAGCAATTCTGCGATCATTTCTTTTACTGTAGTTTTTCCTGAACTGCCGGTTATCCCGATGATTTTAGTACTTAATTTTTTCCGCCAAATTCTTGCTACTTCACCAAGTGCATAGGTTGAATCTTTCACAGATATTATTGGCACCTGAACACTTTTAAATTGATTTAAATTTTTATGATTGATCATTACAACCGCGGCACCGTTTTTAATTGCATCGTCAATGAATTTATGTCCATCCAGCCGTTTTCCTTTTAGCGCAATAAATAAAGTGTTTTTTTTAATTTTTCTTGAATCAATTGATACATAATCAATTCTTTTTAACTTATCAGGTTCATAGATCACTGAACTGGTCAGATTGAAAATAGCTTCTATGTTCAGGTGAACTTTTTTCAAATTCCAAGATATTTTTTTGCAATCTCTTTATCAGAGAAATGATGTCTTACATTTCCGATTTCCTGATAATCCTCGTGACCTTTTCCTGCAATGAGTATCACAGAATTTTTCTGGCTCTTCTTAATAGCTTCTTCAATAGCTTTTTCTCTGTCTTCAATAACTTTATAATTATCAGTTGTTATCCCTGCTCTTATATCTTCAATAATTTCTGAAGGATTTTCATTCCGCGGATTATCGGATGTAACAATAACATCATCACTGAGTTCAGTTGCTATTTTACCCATTAATGGACGTTTAAGTTTATCGCGGTTTCCGCCGCAGCCAAATACTGTAAAGACCGGATTTTTTTTATCGGTAATTTTTCTAATTACCATCAAAGTTTTTTCAAGACTATCCGGTGTGTGTGAATAATCAATAATTATTTTTCTTGTTCCGTTCGCAAGAACTTCAAATCTTCCTGGTACCTGCGGAGTAGTTGATATTCCTTTAGCAATAACATCGTCCTTTATTCCTGAAAGTTTGGCGACAGCAAATGCGCCCGCAGCATTGTATGCATTAAAATCTCCTACAAGAGTAGTCTTTAACTGGTAATCTTTATTTTCATAATTAATTGTGAATGATGTTCCTGAAAGACCACAATTGATATTTGAAATTCTGAATTGAGAGTTTGTATTCATTCCAAATGAATATTTAAGTGCCGGACAATCTTTTATAACATCAATGCTATGAAGATCATCCAGATTAAATAATGCAGATGAAGAAACAGGCAGAGAATCGAATAAAATTTTCTTTGCATTAAGATAATTCTGGAAGTCGCCGTGAAAATCCAGATGTTCGGCTGTAATATTTGTGAACACAGCGAATGTAAAATCCAATCCATACACTCTTTTAAGAACAAGTGAATGAGAAGAAACTTCCATAACAGCAAAATCACATCCCGAAGTATGTATCCGGTTTAACATTTTATTCAGATCATTCGATTCCGGAGTTGTCAGACGTGATTCTATTTTTTCTTTACCAATGTAGTTCGAAATTGTTCCTATCAAACCAACTTTATAACCCGATGTCTCGTATATGTTTTTTAGAAAATAGGATGTCGTCGTTTTTCCATTAGTTCCTGTTATACCAATTAATCTTAGTTTTTTTGATGGGTTGTCGAAAAAGGCTTTAGATAATTCTGCTAATGCTCTGCGACCATCTTCAACAATTATCTTAATTACTTTTAAATGATTTACAAGTGAATCAGGTATTGCATCACTGTTTTCCAACACTACTGCAATAGCTTTTTTATTCAGTGCATCCTGTACAAACAGATGACCATCAGTTTTATATCCTTTAATAGCCACAAAAACAGAACCGTCTGCTACTTTTCTTGAATCATACTCAATCCCGGTTACTTCCTGATGAGGTGGAGTTCCAATAACCTGAATTGAGGTAACTTTATTTAATAATTCGTTCAGTAACATTAATATATCCTTGCACCTGTAGGAGTTATCGGAGAACAAGTAAGTATGCAGGTTTTCTTTTTATCTATTGCCTTTCCGGGGAAAATACTTTGCTCAGTTACAACTCCCGAACCTGATACAGACCATTTAATTTTTAAATCATTTAATATTAATATCGCCTCCTTTATTGTTTTTCCTGTTAAATCTGGCATCAGATTTTTTCCTCTGCTGGAGATGAAAATATTCTGTGTGCCTGTGATAGAAGATCTGTTTTTCGATTCAAGTTCAACAATATTGTTGTTAAAAGAGTCACCCTTGTGTTCAGTAATTTTAATATCCTGATGAGGAACAGAGTTATCGTACATCCCATTTTCCAAATCATGAATTCTTGAAATTACTTTTTTAAAAACCGGGGCTGAAACGGCTCCGCCATAGTACTGCCCTTTTGGTTTATTGATCAAGACAAAGCACACGATTTCCGGTTTATCAGCAGGATAAAATCCTACGAATGAAGAATAGTATTGAGTATTAGAATATTTACCATCAATTACGAGTTTTGAAGTTCCTGTTTTTCCCCCAATAGAAAGCGATTCAATTTTTGCCTGGCTGCCAGTTCCGTTTTCAACAACCCCCAATAAAATATTTCGCATTCGCTCGGATGTTTTTTCTGATACTACTCTTCTAACCGCAACAGGTGAAAACTCTTCTACTATTTTTCCATTTTTATCAACTTGCCTCTTGACAATTTGTGGACGATACAAGATACCGCCATTTACCACAGCACAGAAAGCATTAGTTAATTGAAGAGGTGTAACCGAAATATTATATCCGTGAGACATGTAAGTTTTTGTTAGTTTAGACCATTTGTCAAGTTCTACGAGTTTTCCAGTAACTTCACCCGGAAGTGAGATTGATGTAAAGGTTCCAAATCCAAAGCCCCGCACATATTGAAAATATTTTTCATCACTAATCCGCTGGACCAGTTTAGCTATACCAATGTTACTCGATTCTTCAATAATTTCTCTGACGGTTAATGATTCAAACTTATGTGTATCTCTGATGTAGTTGTTTCTGAATTTGTAAACTCCGTTTTCGACATTAATTCTTTCAGCTTCATTACAAGCTTTTTCTTCCAGTAATGCAGCAAGTGTTATAACCTTAAAAGTTGATCCTGGTTCGTAAGAATCTGTAATTGCCCGGTTCTTCCTTTCAAAATCATTGTATTCCCAGAAATTATTTGGATCATAATCGTTGATATTTGCTAAAGCAAGTATCTCGCCCGAATTTGGATTCATAATAATGCAAGTTGCAGATTCACCGCCATTTGACTTTAAACTTTCTTTTAGTTCCTCTTCTGCGATTGCCTGATATCTCTTATCAATTGTGAGATAAATATCATCGCCAGGAACTGAAGGTTGAGTTTCATTTTCTGAAATTGAAATTATATCCCCCATAGCATTTCGTTCTACTATCCTGAATCCGTCTCTTCCTTTTAAGATGTGATCAAAACTTTTTGAAATTCCGTTAACTCCTTTATAATCATTATCAACGTACCCGATGATATGTGAAGCGAGTGAGCCATAATGGAAGACACTCACGGGTTCTTCAACATAAAAGAATGCGTGATTCTTATATTCAAAAAGGTTAACTGATTTTTCAAAGGAGACTTTTTTCTCAAGACAGATGGTCTTCCCTGTTCCTCTCATAAGATTTAAATAATGTTTCTTACTTTTTCCGATAACTTTTGAAAAGATGCCGGCAAGTTTAGTTTTCTCGGTCTGAGGAAGCATGCGTAGATCAACAAAGAAAGAATAATCATTTCTATTATATACCAGTAAAACCTCATTCCGGTCAAAGATAAACCCTCGCTCTGCTTTTATTGTTTGAGTGTTGGTCTGTTGTCGTTTTGCGAAATAACTAAGTTCATCACTTTTTACAATTTGAAGATTAATTAATCTGTACACTAATGCACCGAATAGAAGCATTGTAAAAATCAGCACTAAAAGAACCCGGGAATTATTCATTCGGAATTCCAGCATTTTCTGAGAGTTCAATGATGTCTGATTTCAGAATAGTAATTCTATTTTCCTCATCATTTGTAGTATCGGTCAGACCTAATTCGAGCACAGCATACTTCTTTACCAAATCTTCTGCAGTAAGCATTTGATAGTTCGCTTTTAGTCCTACCATAACAGTCTTTTCTGTTTTTATTATATTCTCTAACTGCGTTAGTTCACGCTGTAGTTCTTCATATTTTAAACGCATTCCCTGTACGATGAGAATTATGATTGTTATTAAAATCAAAAAAGAAGCAATAACAACAATTAAAGGTTTAGAAGTTTGTTTCATATTCTCTCAGCAACTCTCAATTTTGCACTGCGCGCTCGTTTATTATTTAATATTTCAAATTCTGACGGAACAATCGGTTTTTTTGTAAGAATATTTAATCTTTTCACTTTACCACAATTACAAATCGGCGAATCTGGAGGACAAACACAACTCAGGTTTTCGTATTTAAAGAAATCTTTTACGATCCTATCTTCAAGAGAATGATAACTGATTACAACCAATCTTCCGCCCTTTCTTAATACAGGCAAAGAATTATTAAGAAATGATTTTAGTACAGCAAGCTCATCATTAACATATATTCGCAACGCCTGGAAAACACGTGATAATGTTTTAGTCAGATACTTCGGGTTAGTTACCGATGCAATTATTTTTTTTAATTCATCAGTAGATTCAATTCTTTTTTTATCACGAGCTAAAGAAATCTGATGCGCTATTTTTCTTGAATTTTTCTCTTCACCATAATTGTAAATTACATCGGCGATTTTATCTTCGGATTCCTCATTAATAAAATCCGCAGCAGTTTTCTTGAAGCTTTTATCTAATCGGAGATCCAGTGCTGAATCAACACTGTAAGAAAAACCTGCTGCGGCATTATCCAGTTGAAAAGAAGAAACTCCCAGGTCCGCGAAAATTCCGTCAAAGAACTCTAACGATTCTATCTTCGCGATAACATCAACAAACGAAAAATTGAAGTTATACAGTTTAATTCTATCCTTATTATTAAATTTATTTTTACAATAATTGAAAGCATTCAGATCTACATCAGTAGAGACAATTTTACCCTTCGTACTTAATCTGTTAAAAATTTCCTCAGTATGTCCGCCAAATCCAAGTGTCCCTTCAAAGTAAATTCCATCTTTACTAGTAACTAAGTAGTCAACGCTTTCTTTCAGTAAAACAGGAGAATGAACCAGAACCATTAATCGGTCATTACTTTAGAGGCAATCTCTTCATAACTCATAGGAGACTGCTTCAAGTATTCATCATACACTTTTGGATTCCAGACTTCAATTTTTCTCAGAGCACCAATGATCAAAACTTCTTTCTCAATCTTTGCATAGTCAATCAGCATTTGAGGGATCAATATTCTTGACTGCGAATCCATGATATCTTCGTGTGCATATTGAACGAACATTCTTATAAATCTAAGATCGTCAGGTTGGAACTGGTTAAGCTTCAAAAGTTTTTCTTCAATTTTCTGCCATTCATCCAGGGGGTACAAATCAATACAACTTGATAACCCTTTGGTCATCACAATAGTATCATTTGCATCGGGCGAAATGTGTTTGCGTACTTTTGCCGGAATGCTAATTCTGCTCTTTGAATCTATCGAATATGTAAACTGACCTTTAAACAATTTAATACCATTATTTGGGAATATTCACCACTTTTCCCCACAACACCCCGAAAATAATGGAAAATTTTACTGAAAGTCAAGAAGTATTTTAAAAAAATAAAAATTTAAGTTAAGATTTATCCGGACGGACCTGTGGGTCTAAAAGGGGAAATAACAGAAAAGTAAGACTAAAATCCATAGTCGAGCCAACTGCCGGAATCGAACCGGCGACCTGCTCATTACGAATGAGCTGCTCTACCAGCTGAGCTAAGTTGGCTAAAAAAAATTCTACCGATTATTTTTGTTATATATACATACATCTGATCATTCATAATTCTGATGCTGCTATACAACTATAAATCGTTATCTAATTTTCTTTTTGTGTCTGTTTTTCCTTAATCGTTTTTTTCTTTTATGAGTAGACATTTTATGACGTTTTCTTTTTCTTCCACAAGGCATTCGATTTTCCTTTTCTTAAATTGATTAATGTGAGGTTAATAATTCCTGAGCTCTTTTACCTGCATCTGAGTTTGGATCTATTTCAACTGTTTTTTTGAACCATTCTTTTGAAGCTTCCATATTTCTTGCCGTGAGATTTACGATTCCAAGATTTAAATGAGCAATTTGATGTTTAGGCTGATACTTGAGCGCGTTTTCCATTTCTGCTATGGCTGTATTGTAGTCATTTAAATTGTAATAACAAATCGCCATATCAACGCGTGCATCCGCGTTTGCAGGATTTTTAATTAAATAGTTTTTATAATTTGTTACAGCTTTCTCGAAAAGACCTGAATCCTGAAGTAAGTGTGCAAGATGTAAAGTTGATTCTATGTCTTCAGGATTAGCAGCAATTTTATTTTCCAGATTAGTTATCTCCTGCATATTCGCCATATTAACAGTAGAATTCTGCGATTCAGTATTCATCTGTGTCACATTTTGCTGAACACCGGAATCAAAAACTCCTGTAACTATTAAGATGGTAATGAATGTAACTACAACTACTAAAGAAATGATCAGAATTTTTTTATTATCAAGCACTTTTTCATTATTAGCTTTATTCTCTTTGCTGTTTATCTTCTCAGAATTTATGTTCCGTTGGATAGTTTTCCCTGTCTGCTGCTTCTCAGTTGTATTATATTTTCTATCCTTCAACAAAATCCCGCAACTGAAACAAACAGAATTTTCAATCGGATTTTCTTCTCCACAATTTTTACAAATAACAATCTGCCTGGAATTTTTAACAGGTTTATCTTGTAAATAATCCCCAGCGGATGTAATCCTGCTACCACAATTAGGACAGAAATTAAATTCCCCTTCGAATTTGAAACCACATTCTTTACAATAATTCACGATTCATTATCTCCGGTTTTTCTCCAGCATACCTGTATTTACCAAATCTTTAAAGTCCTTCGAAAATTTAAATGATGGGACATAATGTTCAGGAACAAAAACTGATTCACCAGTTTTTGGATTTCTGGCTTGTCGCGCATTTTTCTTTTTTACTCTGTAACTACCAAAACCTCTTATCTCTATTCCCTTACCTTCTTTTAACGCTTCAATAACAGTCTTTAAAAATCCTTCTACAATTGCTTCAGTTTCTAATTTGGTAAGCCCAGTACCGGCTGCAACTTTATCAACAATGTCAGCCTTTGTCATCTTATATACCTTTTACTTAATAATTAAATAATTAATTTTTAAAATCAGGGCGTTAAGGTAAGCAAGTTTTGCTGTAAAATCAATCAATATAGTCAGTTACAGGAATATACATACAGAATCAAGCTAATGGTTAGTTTTTTTTCATTTCTAATCAAATTCCGAATTGCTAATTTTTTAACAAAAATTGAATTATTATGGAAACCAAGCTTTACATAAAAAATATGGTATGCGATCGCTGCATTAAAGTTGTTAAATCTGAATTAAGTCAATTGGGTTATAATGTTGTTCAGATTACTCTCGGTGAGGCGATTATTGAATCAGATAAATCCCACGATTTAACTGAGATTAAAAAAGTTCTGGTTGGGAACGGTTTTGATTTGGTTGATGATAAAACTTCTAAACTCATAGAGAAAATTAAAGTTCTGATTATAAATAAAATTCATCATGATTCTGAAGCACTTGAAAAGTTCAGTTTTTCAAAATTCCTTTCCAAAGAAATTGCCGTTAATTACAGTCACCTAAGTTCTGTTTTTTCGGCTGGTGAAGGAATCACAATTGAAAAATTTATAATCAAACAGAAGATTGAAAAAGTGAAAGAGTTATTAACGTATGACGAATTAACATTAAGTGAAATAGCATATAAGTTAGGTTATAGCAGTGTTCAACATCTGTCTAATCAGTTTAGACAAGTTACCGGTTTAAATCCTACATATTTCAAGAAACTTAAAGACCGAAAAAGAAATCCACTAGATCATTTGGAATGATGCACTAATAATTTGTAACATTTCCACAATAATCTGTAACGCACTTCCTGAACTCTGTACTTAAATTTGTTCCGTAATTAAATAATAAAAAATTTATGTTAGGATAATAATGATCAAAATTTTTAAAATAGAAGGAATGAGCTGTCATCACTGCGTAATGGCAGTTCAAAAAAATCTTGAAAAGTTAAATCTTGAAAAAATTAAAGTACAGATCGGTTCTGCCGACGTCGAGTTTGATGAACAAAAAATTAATGAAAATCAAATCATTAAAGCAATTGAAGACGCAGGATACAAAGTAGTTCACTAATTAACTTAAATATTCATGATGAGCGATAATCAAAAACATAATTTTAGTTTTGAGAAGATCAGTGTCCCCGTTGAAGGTATGACGTGTGCAAGTTGTGTTGCTCGTGTAGAAAAAACACTCAGCAAACTTGATGGAATAAAAAATGTTACCGTTAATCTGGCATCCGAGAAGGCTACTTTTGAATTTGACCCCCAAGCAGTTTCGCAGGAAGATATTTCCAATGCAATTGAGGATGCTGGTTACAAAATTGATTTATCTTCTCTGTACAATAAAGATAAATCATCTGGTCACTCAACTGATAGAAAATCTGATTTTGATAAGGAGTTAAGAACGGATTTTTTAATCGCAGTAGTGTTAACGATTCCGATTTTTTTATTGAGCATGGGAATGATGTGGAACTGGACAATGGATTCCCTGCCTTTTTCTCATGAAACTTTAAATAAAATTATTTTCTTACTTACGATTCCTGTGATATTTATTTCAGGAAAACGGTTCTATAAAATCTTCTGGAAAAATCTTCAGCACTTCACTGCGGATATGAACTCACTTGTAGCAATTGGCACTGGATCAGCATTTTTATACAGCACTTTACTTGTACTATTTCCTGAAATTGTATCCGATCAATCATCCAGTCATCACGTATATTTTGAAACCGCTGCGGTAATAATAACTCTCATTTTAATGGGGCGATGGCTTGAAAGCAAAGCAAAATCAAAAACTAATCTTGCCATTAAAAAACTTATTGAATTAAAACCCCAAAAAGTGTTGGTGAGAAAAGATGGCGTTGAACAAGAAATTTTAATCGAAGATTTATCACCTGGTAATATCGTAATTATTAAACCTGGCAGTAAAATTCCGGCAGACGGAAATATTATCACAGGATATTCTGTAGTTGATGAATCAATGATAACCGGTGAATCGCTTCCTATTGAAAAAAACAAAGGTTCGAAAGTTATTGGAGGAACGATTAATAAAACCGGCACATTCGAGTTCGAAGTAACAGCAGTAGGTGATAATTCAGTACTCGGTCAAATAATAAAAATGGTTGAAGAAGCTCAGGGTTCAAAAGCTCCGATTCAAAAGATGGCAGATAAAATTGCTTCTATATTTGTTCCGGTAATAATACTGATCGCTCTGTTTACTTTTATCGGTTGGTTAATTTTTAGTTCGGCGGGATTTAGTGCTGCACTTATTAATTTTGTATCCGTTTTGATAATTGCCTGCCCATGTGCGCTTGGTCTTGCAACACCAACTGCTATTATTGTAGGAACGGGTAAAGGAGCTGAGAAAGGAATACTAATAAAGAATGCTGAAAGTTTGGAGCTTGCACATAAGATTGATACTATCATCTTTGATAAAACAGGAACACTCACAACAGGAAAACCTGTTGTTAATTCAATCCACACAAATAGATTAAATGAAAATGAACTTTTACAATTAGCTGGTTCACTTGAGCAAAGGTCTGAACATCCGATTGCAAATGCGATTGTTAATTATGCGAAGAACAGAAACATTACGTTTACGAATGTTGAAGAATTTATAAGTCTCACAGGTTCAGGATTGAAAGGAAGTATTAACAGTAATGAAGTCCTTGCAGGTAACAAATCTTTAATGGATAATTATTCAATAAGTACTGAATTCTTTCGTCCGTTCCTTGATGACACTTCAAACCAAAGTAAGTCTCATGTTTTTATTGCAGTAAATGGTAGAGCTGAAGGATTAATTTTTTTAGAGGATGAATTGAAAAGCAACTCCGGAGAAGTAATCAATAAACTTAAAGAAATGAAACTGACAACGGTTTTACTTAGTGGTGATAATAATACTGCTGCAAAAGCAATATCAGAAAAAACCGGGTTTGATAGTTTCAAAGCAGAATTACTCCCTGATGATAAATTAAATGCTATTACCGACTTTCAAAACTCAGGAAAAATAGTTGCTATGGTAGGTGATGGAATTAATGACGCACCAGCACTGACGAAGAGTGATATCGGAATTGCAATCGGAACAGGAACTGATGTAGCAATTGAATCAGGTGATATTGTTTTAATGAGTGGTGATCTGAATGGAGTAGTTAATGCAATAAAACTCTCTCGTCTTACAGTAAGATCAATAAAGCAAAATCTTTTCTGGGCTTTTATTTATAATATGATAGGAATTCCTCTTGCTGCGTTTGGTTTACTTAATCCAATGGTAGCAGCATTGGCGATGTCATTCAGTTCGGTTTCTGTGGTGAGTAACTCGTTAAGATTAAAACGCAAGAAGTTCTAATCACATCCAACGGTTTAATCGATTCCGTAAAGAGTGCAAAGATCAAAATATGTTTTTCCCGCAAATAATTGTGAAAAACCTGCAGACAATTGAACCATAAATGAATCACCGGAAGCAACAGTAAAAGTATCCACAATACTGTAATCTTTCCAGATTCTATCTTCAACCGTTACATTTGAAGATTGAACCACTGAACCGTTTCTAACTAATGATAGTATTGCTTTTCCATAAATATTATTTGTTACTGCTGTACTCTTTGACCAAAATGTTAATTTGAATTTATTAAATTGTGTTTTTACCGGAACTTTAATTTGTGCAAAAACTTCAGGAGGTTGAGTTGCTTCTAATTGAAGAGAGAAATTGCCGCCACCATTAGGAACATCGTTTGATGAATCACTCAAAGCTGGCAGTATCCATCCATCAGAAGTAAATTTTCCATTTTTTTCAAATGAAGTACTCAGAAGTGTGTTCTCATCAGTTGGTTCTGTTGTGTTTTCTGTACAAGATATTGCAGTCCAAATCAGACTGACTACACTCAATCCAATAAATATAAATTTGAATCTCATAATGATTTAGAATAAAATTTTTTTAACAATAAATTATTTTTTGTAGCAGATTACTTAAAATCTATTCAGGATTAATTAAATAAAAAAGGTCGGTTACCCGACCTGAAAAATTTTTGAACATATCATTCTGCTGCAGGACCTCTTGCAGAGACAACTTTGCTCCTCTCAATTGCCTGAAGCGCAAAATAGTTCTCACCAAATTTGACCATATTCTCCATTTCAGTATCAAACTGATCATAATGTGTTTCTTCATCAAGCACTAACTCTTCAAAGATTTTTTTAGAAACTGCATCAGCATTTGCAGAACATTCATTCGCCCAGAGGTTATACTCTTTCGCGCTTTCATCTTCCATATCAGCAGCACACTTAAGCATATCTTTCGGTTCCTTTATCTTCTTAACCGTTCCAACGATCTTCATTTCGACATCACCTTTCAGAAAAAGAATTCTTTCAGATAACTTTTCAACATGAATCATTTCCTGAATAGCGGTTTTCTTAAATAGGCTGGCAAGCAAATCATATCCCTGATCATCGCAATGAAAATGAAAATACATATACTGATGGATGGCAAGAAGTTCATCAGCGACTGCTTTGTTCAAGAGTTCAATACTCTTATTAAATTTTTTCTTACTCATTATTAATCTCCCTTAATTTTAAAATTGACATCACAAATTTACAAAAAATAACTAAGGTTTTGGAAGGCGCTCCAAATATGAATAATTACTGAGCACAGCAAAAGTTTCTATTTTTCTCAGGTCATCAATAGTTCTACAATTCATGTAACTCATCGAACTTCTCAAACCATCCGAAATAGCATTAACAACATTTTGCACGGCACCTTTGTATGAAACCATCGTTTCCTCACCTTCAATAAATTCATTTTTCATTTTTACACCGAATGATGCTGAGCCGCGATATTTTTTCCAGAGTTGATCGTTGTAACGAATCACTTCACCCGGAGTTTCTCTTGTTCCGGCGAGCAGTCTGCCCAGCATTACTGCATCAGCTCCGAGTGCAATTGCTTTTGCGACATCACCGGCGCCCTTAATTCCGCCATCAGCAATGATCGCAATTTTTAACTTACTCTCTTTCCGAGTAAAAAGAACGTTGAGCAGCGACGAAACCTGCCCAATTCCAATTCCGGTTTGAATACTGGTTGAACACACACTGCCGCTTCCAATTCCAACTCTCACTCCGTCTGCACCTGCATCGACAAGATGTTTTAGCGAAGAACCGTGTGCAATATTTCCAACAATCACTTTAATGCGGACATTTTTTTTAACCTGTTCAGTCTTCTTCAATACTTCTCGGTTGCTGGCGTTTGCAGTATCAATACAAACAACGCGTCTGCCTTCGGCAAGTTTTTTAACTACGTCGATTGGTGTATTAAGTGCTATCGATATTGCAGTAATTTTTCTGGTTCCATTATTATTTTTTAATAACTCATCGAGTGATGAATCAAAACGATTTACTATTCCCAGGCAACCTAGATTATTAAGTTCTTTCGCCATCTCGATTCCTGTAACTGACTCCATCGGACTCGATACGATTGGAACAGAAAGCTTTAAACCTAAAAAATTGGAAGCAGTATCAACTTCTTTTCTTGATTTGATTCCTGATATCTCAGTCGGAATTAAACTAATATCATCGTAGGTTAATGATTGATGATAATTGTTCAAAGTTAGTTTGTTATATACTTTCATAATAAATCTTCCATTTCATTGAGAACCTGATTCATCCTGTCACTCACAGCCTGAACGGGTTCGTGAGAATTCATATCTACTCCGGCTTTAGTTAAGATATTAATAGGATAATCTGAACTTCCTGCTTTCAGGAAATCCAAATATTTATTCACTGCAGTTACACCTTCTGTCTTTACTTTTTTTGCGAGTACTTCTGAAGCTGCAAATCCGGTTGCATACTGATAAACATAAAAGTTGTAATAAAAATGCGGAATTCTTGCCCAGGTAAACTGTTCTTCATCCGCTACATGCATATCCGGTCCCCAATATTTCTGATACATACTGCTGTACATTTCATTCAAAACATCTGCTGTTAAAGATTCCCCCATTTCTGTTTTCTTGTAAACAATCATTTCAAATTCAGCAAACATTACCTGACGGTAAAAAGTTGCTGTGAGATTATTTAAATATCTTTCAAGTAAAAATAATTTTTCATCTCTTGTTTCAGCAATTTCGAGCAGATGATCAAGTAATAATGATTCATTGAAAGTTGATGCAACTTCAGCGAGAAAAATTGAATAGTTGGCATAAGGATATGGCTGGGATTCACCTGTATAATATGAGTGCATATTATGTCCCATTTCGTGAGTGAGTGTAAACACATCATTTAAGAGATCGGTCCAGTTCAGTAAAACATAAGGATGAACTCCGAATGTTGTACCGGAAGAATAAGCACCACTCCTTTTTGATTTTGTTTCGAAAACATCTATCCATCTGTTACTAAATGCTTTATCTAATGAAGATAAGTAATCGTCACCCATTATTTGAAGCGAGTTACGAACAATATTTATTCCTTCACCATATTCATATTTTTTTTCATTTTCAGAATTAAAAATTGTTACATAAACATCATACGGTTTAAGTTTATCCAGCCCCAAAAGTTTTTTCTTTAATGAAGCCCAGCGGTACATTGGCTGCAAATTTTTATTGGCTGATTCTATAAGATTATGATAGACTGAAACCGGTATATTATTTCTATGCAACGCAGCTTCAAGTGCCGAATTAAAATTTCTTGCTCGCGCATTAAATATGTTAGTTTTTAAATTTCCATTAAACAGAACCGTGAATGTATTTATGAAATTCTTGTAAGATCCAAGATATGCTTTGAATACTCTTTCCCTGTAATCTCTGTTTTTCGAATACAATGCAGAGTAATATCTTCCGTGAGAAAGTTCTGTCAACTCACCCTGTTCATCAATCACCATTGGTAGTTTCAGGTCAGCATTAGTAAATATTGAAAATGCATTATAAGGAGTTTGAGATATCTCAGAACTCATCGCAAGAATTTTTTCTTCTGGATTTGACAGGGTATGTTTCTTCGAGCGAAGCAGATCATTTATAGAATGTTTATAGATTTTTAATTCTTCATTGGATTCAATCATTTCCAATAATTTTCTATCAGGAATTTGTAATAGTTCAGGACGAAGAAAGGCACTTTCAGCTCCAACTTTTGCATAAAGAGATTTTACACGCTCATCCATCGATTGATATTTACCAATACGCATATCACTATCTTTTGACAGCATTGTGTATAACTGGAGCCTATCCAGAGTAATATTAATCTTTTCATCAAACTTAATGCAGCTTAGTAATGATTCGCTGTTTTCAGAAAGTTTCCCCTCAAACTTCTTATAATCTTCAAGCTGATTTGAGACCAAATTAAAACTCTTTTCCCACTCGTCATCACTTCCAAAAATATCAGTCAGGTCCCATTTATAATTCTGATTTACATTTTCCCTCTCCGGAATTGCTTTACTTTGTGCGACAATCTGGTAATATTTTCTTTCAGGCATAGTAATGAGTTTTTATTTCAAAGAATAAATAATTATTAAAAAGTAATTGTGAATTTTAATCAGAAGATAAGAAATTTTACCCTGACTTTTTTTTACTAAATATTTCTCTTAAAGAGTTTTTCTAAATTCAATTTGTATTTGTCCGGTAAATTCATTGGTTCTTATCTTAATTGTTGCTGGTACGTATCCATCAAGCAATTCAGTATAATAAGAAATTTCTCTATTAATGAAATAACTGAACTTTTCCATATCATGATTATCCTGAACAGCTACACTCGTATATCCAGATTCATATCCAATCAGTTTGATGCTGAATCTTGTTCTGATTGAATTAAGGTAGAGAGGAACTGACATATCCATTGTTAAATTTTCTGCGTTTAACAAAAACATGTAAGAATTATTTTCTCTTAACTGCACTGGTTCATTTATCTTTCCAATAAGATTGCCAGGTTCGATAATTTCTTCCCTGCATGAGATCATCAGTGTTGTAACGGAAAGAATGAAAACAATCCTTTTCAAATCTGCGTTCAATTTAATTTCTGACTATGATGGAAATAATTTTGACAGGATATTATATAATTGAAACTAAAATTGCAATTCCAGATTCCGGTTTATTTTGGAGTATGATACGATATCAATTTTAATTTTAGATGATGCAGTAGAGATTTCAGGAAATAAGATGGAAATCAACTAAATATTTTGCATTATTTTAAAATTAGCCCTAAGTTTGTTAAAAATATCATTCATAATTATCGATTAGTGAAATCAAGTAAATATATCAGGATATATATCCGATTTCTTCATCCTTTCATCGGAATTGCATTTGTTTTACTTCTTTTATCCGTCTGGATACAATGTTCCGATTCAGAATCCAAAATAGGACGTGAACCTTCGCATTCACCAAAAATAAACTCTTTCGGTTTTTATTCCGATTCGCTCGATCATGAAATACATTCAGTATCAAAGAACGAAACGCTTTCCGAAATTCTATTCGAGCTTGGAGTTCCTGCTGACGATATTAATCAAATCATTACTAAAGCTAAACCATTTCTGGATGTGAGAAAAATCGTTGCGGGAAATATCTATCATGCATTTACTTTTGACGACTCACTCAGTTCGTTAGCTTATTTTGTGTATGAAAAAAACCCACGACGTTTTGTTGTTTTTAATTTAAAAGATTCCGTCAAGGTATATGAAAGCGAAAAAGAAATTGAAATCAGAGAAAATAAAAAATCAGCAGTGATAGACCAATCACTCTGGGTATCATTGCTGAATGCTGATGCTTCACCGGAACTGGCTATAAAATTATCCCAGATTTTTGCGTGGCAAATTGACTTCTATCATTTACAGCAAGGGGATAACTTCAAAGTTATTTATGAAGAATTGTTTGTTGACGATAAGTTTTTTGCAATAGGAAAAATTATTGGAGCTTGCTTCAATTGTAACGGAAAAGATTTTTTCGCGGTTCCTTTTACACAGGATAGTGTGTTTCAATATTTTGATGAAAATGGTAATAGTTTAAGAAAAGCTTTTCTTAAAGCCCCGCTGGAGTTTGGCAGAATAAGTTCACGATACAGTAAAAGCAGACTGCATCCCATACATAAAACAAGACGACCTCATCTTGGTGTTGATTATGCTGCACCAGTCGGAACACCTGTAAGATCAACCGGAGATGGAATTGTTTCCGATGTTGGATACAACGGTGGTTCTGGTAGGTTTATAAAAATCAGACATAATTCTGTGTATTCCACAATGTATTTACATCTTTCTAAATACGCAAAGGGATTGAAGAAAGGTGTACAAGTAAAACAAGGTCAGGTCATAGGATATGTTGGAAGTACTGGCTTATCAACCGGTCCGCACCTTGATTACAGATTCTTTGTTAATGGAAATGCTGTTGATCCATTGAAAGTTGAAGTTCCTCCTTCTCATCCTGTTAAACCGGAATTAAAAGCACAATATGAAGTTCAAATGGATAGTGTGCTTAAAATGCTGGAAATAATAGAGTTTCCATCTGTTTCAAAGCCTGTTTGATTTCCAAATCATTGACCTATCCTGAAAAAAATTGATTCGAATAAAAAAAATTAACCTTCATCTTAATAGTAAACAGATTATATTTCACACCGTTTTTTTATAATTCTTTAATAATAAATTTTTCATTTACTAACTACACTTTTTTCGCGAATCAATAATGACTGAGAAAAATACTTCACCGGAAACAGAACCTAAAACAAAAAAATTTTTATTCTGGAAAAAGAAAGAAAGAAAGAAACCAGAAACATTTTCAGAAAAAATAATTGAGTTTTTCAGACAGCTATTCTGGGCAGCAGTTGCAGCTTTTTTCATAATCACTTTCATTATTCAAAACACCAGAATTCCGACCGGTTCTATGGAGGATACAATTCTCGTCGGAGATTTTGTGCTGGTTAATAAATTTATTTATGGCGCTTCGTCACCGAAGTATATTCCTTTTACAGAGATAGAACTACCTTTTTTCAGACTTCCTGCGTTTAAAGATCCAAAGGCAAAAGATATTGTTGTCTTTGAATTTCCCGGTGATCGTGACAAATTGTTTGCTGATGAAAGAGGAATAAATTATGTTAAGCGGTGCATTGGTGTACCTGGTGACACTATAGAAATAAAAGACAAAGTAGTATTCGTAAATGGAAAAGAATTCTGGAGACCACCGTTTATAAAATATTATAAAGGAAGATATGGTAAGTTTCTCAAACCGATTCCAAAGGGTATTGCTGAACCAAGAATATTTCCCAAAGGTATGCCATGGAACGAGGATAACTATGGACCTCTTTTTATCCCGCGAAAAGGATCTACAATTCCATTGAACAAATACAATGTTGAACAATGGAGAACAATTATTGATCGTGAATATGGTAAGCGTGTTGTTGATATGAAAAATGGCGCTGTTACAATTGAAGGAAACCCTGTTTCATCGTACACATTTAAAAAAGATTATTATTTTATGATGGGCGATAACAGAGACGATAGTCTTGACAGCAGATTTTGGGGATTAGTTCCAAGAGATATGGTTGTTGGTGAAGCGTTTATTACTCTTTTTTCGTGGGACAGAGATATTCC